>Ga0209145_1000189_pt1 | contig 12229 bp, 5 predicted proteins | sample WorMetfiPIANOSA2_FD_187396 | JGI IMG/M metagenome (GOLD analysis project Ga0209145, IMG submission 187396) | Marine gutless worms symbiont microbial communities from Max Planck institute for Marine Microbiology, Germany - Olavius filocauda... | ecosystem: Host-associated > Annelida > Digestive... | reverse complement strand
GGCGTGAGTTTGCACCTCTATCGAGTACTTACTACCCACCGCCGTCTAGTTCATTTATATTTACTCACGCCGTCGGTAGTCGCGTGAGTACAGCGATCATCCGCCTAGGTGATTCTGATTGTGATTCTGTCTGTCTGTCCGCACGTGAAAACCAAAACGGCTGAAATTAAAATCGTCATACTTCGCACAGAGATAGTCAGTCCATCACGATACCTCGTCCACCAATTAATATTAGGTCAAAGGTTAACGTCACAGGGTCAAAAAGTGCATTAAAAGTCGCGACGAGACAGCCGTGCGGCGCCGTGTCGCTGCGATGTGACGCCACTCAACAAGACGGCCTCCGTGAGTTATACACTCTATCGAGTGCCCAGCCTCTAGTTTGTGTTGTTATTCATAATCATATGTGACGATGTAACTGTTACTCACCGATGTGGCGACCGTGGACGGCTGAGAAAAACGGCTAGTTGATCTTTGATTGTCGTTCATTGACTTCACTGCGTCTTGAATCATCACATTCACACCTGCATCACATACGCCGATACCGTTAGTTTACAAATACCTCTTAGTCATCGTCATTAACAGCAGCAGCATCATCATCATCATCATATCCACGGCAAGGCCAATTACCCACACCAACGTAGTCGGTCGCCGTGGATAGGATGTTCGAGTATACGCGTCTGTTTGTGTGCGCGGAGCGTAACTCAAAACGAAAGATCACAAAGTGTTCAAAGTTGGTATAGGGTATGACCTTGGGATATCCTAAAATGGTATGGTTTGGGGTTGAAAGATTAAAGGTCAAGGTTACAGGGTCAGTAAGTGTAATTTTTTACACTAATGTCCCGAGCATAACTCAGAAACGAATGATCCCATATGGAATGACCTTGGGATATACTGGTTTTGGGGTTTCAAGGTCACATATTAGGGTTAGGGTAAAGGCAACAGCTGGGTTCGGTGTCTTCTACGTGCCACAGCAATGACCAAATAATACGTATGTCATCATTAGTGCAGCAAGCAGAGCATTCTATGACGCTACTATCATCATCGTCATCTTTTTTAAACCAGCAACAGAAATGCAGTTGTCTAACATCGGCTTTTATGGATGATTTGGAGACTTTCATAACTTAACACGATTAAATTAATCACATAAACTATATTATACGAACAACAACGCTTGACATGGCTACAACGAAAACTCATGAGCTGATTGTAGAAGCCTGAAACATAACTTTGACGTTCACAGACTCAACGTGCGAGCTTGCATGTACACATGTTTCCTGCGGTTTTGGTTGGTACGGACGCTGACGCGAACTATTAAAAATCAAACGTGCATCGTAGAAGCAAGAATCTATGAAGGTGAAGACAATAACTGTCTGGCTTCTATCAGTTTCACGACGTTTTCGCTGTACAATTAAATAATCGACGAAAGCCAAGCTTTGTAGTGTGAACATTATGGGCCTACGCCAACGATGAGCTAAACGTGAAATCGATGGTCAATCGTAGTGTAGATGTACGGTAGGGGTAGGGGTAGGGGTGAGTGATGGTATTGATAGCGGATGACAGCGGACCGTATAATTAGTATCCTGTCTGTGATGTGGCCCGCGTGGCTTAACAACCACAGAGGGCAAAAATGAACGACTTATAAAAAGGTATGTCTATACAGCTAAAATAGAAAACGAACAAGCCCCATCAACAGGTGGACGAAAGATATAAAATTAGAATATAATCTGCAGCGAATAACACGGATGAAAGCTAGACGATGGGCACACGATACAGGTGTAAACTCACGCCAGCCACTCGATCGCCTTCAATATGTTTTTGCACTTTGTGACCCTGTGATCTTGACCTTTGACCTAATATTAAATGGTGGACGAGGACTCCGATGGACTATCATTGTGGTAAGTTTGGTGATTATAGTTTAAGCCGTTTTGGTTTTATCGTGCGGACAAACAGACACAGATACGCCGCTAAACGCCTTACTCCAGCGACTGTCGTCGGCGTCTGTAATGAGAATATCGTCAACTGAACAGACGGCACCCAACAAAAGTCTGCCGCTGGACCCCAGTTTTGTAGTTCCGCCATCAGCTTCACGCTGACTGATATGCTCTATTAAAGTATTAAACTGACAAGGTGCAATAAAAATGACGCTTGTGCCAGCAGCAATGCAGTCAACACTAATTTCGTGATTAACGCAATTATTATTGATTATCGGCTATATCATAAGCTTTATCCGGCTCATATACACATCGCTCGGCCTGCTCTGTAGTGTAGTGCTGATATAATAATACGCCTGGCTATCTTCGCGTGTGGCAGACTGGTCACCTTACTACCAACTATAAGATGTCTGACTGCATGTTTATTTACGGTAGGCGTGGCTTGCAACAAATAAGTCAGTCATGTGCATTGCGGTCGACGACCCCTGCCGCCGCAAACTACTTTGTATATAATAAATACCGGTACAATCATGCACGTTTTAGTCGCTGTCTAACCACGGCGCGACAAACAAACCTGGACAAATTATTCTACGTACTGTAGGTGTATAGTGTTACTAGTCATTAACACGTAGCGTATCCAACCACAGTAAGTTACAGTGCAGGATTTTTTTCATTATGGTGATGGTTACTGCAATTCCGTAACTGACATTAACAGCATAACGACTTCAGTTTATGAAACACAAAGATATTCACGCCATACAATAATGATTTTAAACATGGGATTAGGGGCAGCTTTGGCCGTCCTGCTGGGGTCACCCCTGACTACACCAGTGGTAAGTTCATTAGCCGTATGGGACTATACAACATAACACGGGTAATTTCGGTGAGATGAGATGAACAGCTAATATTTAACATCTGTGGGCCATGATGCGCGGACCTTAACCACTGCAACTGCCACCGATATAAATTACTCAAATGCACGGCGACTGGTGCATGAAGGCATGTCAAGCCGTGGTCACTCACAAGTCACAACTACGATAAGATTCTCGTACGAGGCCACGAGCTCGTACGAAATCATAGGAAACTCGTACACACTGTTGTCCTGCAAGGTAGCATACGCAGCTTGTAGCTGTGCGTACTTGTGACCGATGTATATAGGCGGATACAGCAACAAAAATGTGCCGCATCTGCAGTCAGACGACACCACGCTGACCACGATACGCGCCACACATCCGTAACATCAGCACCTCCGCAATTGCATTTAGCTCGTCGTCCAATTAATTATCTGTCGTGTATTAAATTGGCGTCGATTGCGTAGACTAAACGCTCTGACGACGCGCGAGTAGCGATGATCGAATTACAGCTTCGAGCAATTGCCAACAAACTCATATGTCTGCGTCTAACGGACCGGAAGAGTCGGTCGGCGGTCAGCATTGTGTTCGAAAGTGGGAGGGCGGGCCTTTCTGCGCCGTGTCGACTACGCACTTAGTTCCGTAGGCGTCAGGTCACGCGCGAACAACTGTCAATGCATGCGTCTGCCGGTGCAACATTAAAGTTTTCCTACGAATTTTGAAAATTTGACAAAGTGAGTTAATCCGTTCCGTTTGTGTACATTCATTTTTAAGCGTGGTATAAAAGTCGAATAATGTAGCTGTATCTGTATAGGTGCGGATCCTGCGTGAAATCGGGATCCGTATTAACCAAATTAACTGTAACGTAACCTCCATGGGCTCTGCAAGTCGGTCAGTTAGTGTAGTCGTTTCCAGCCAAATTTTGTCATATTTCTTGGCGTCATTCCCCCCTTTGCCACACACATTTCTGCGAGTGTTGGACAATGACAGCAATCAGACTTAAGCTATCAATTAGCTAGCCGCTGGTTGTTGACTGTATTAATCAACCGCTGCTAACAGTGCGCTGAACCTACCTTGTTAACACGATCGGATTCAAAATGGTAAGATGGCATGAGAACTGTGGACGCATTGTGGACAGCATGTAACTGAGTCGGTCCGGTTTCGAATCGACTGTTCCTACAGTGCGATTACGAATAAGCTTTTATTTTTGTACAGCATCACACTGCGACATCACAATGTAGTCCACCTCTCTTTAGCCAGAAGACGGACTGCGGGTAGATGCATGTGTGACAGAAATCTGCAGGTCAACGAGCAACAACTTCTGCAGCTGCTGATCATGATGACGTTGCAGCTGTTGATGTGCGACAAGTGAAGAAAGACCCGCATCTCGTTAAGAGACCGTCGCACGTGGCGAATATCGCCCGCATAGAGAATCATCCGAGTGTGACGGGCAGAAGAACGTACCTCGGCGGGTCGATATAGCTACAGACAACCGCCTCGGCCTCTCATCCACGCAGTTCAATCGTCGTGTATTGCCATCGTCTCCGATACAGCTGCAGGTTAGCGATGCTGCCGCGAAGCTAACAAGAGCGATAGAACTGAATAGGACAAAAAGACAAGACAGAGACAGACAGGACAGCTGCTGCAAGAAGGACACGATGAATACAGTAGCAGAACTTGTGCTAACGACGTCTAATTGTGGTCGCTTTGTAATCCGAGGCGCACGTTGAACGTATGGAGCATAATCGGTGTGGCGATCATCGGGCGTCATTCACTCACCAGGGGGCGTACGTCACCCTGTCACCGAGGTCACCGAGGTCATCACACTTGATGATTCCATCACCTCCCCGTATATCTAATCTTAACCCCTCGCACTGCCATCACCAACTAACGTAACATTTTCGTTTATTTTTATTTTTATGTGTTTTCCGTTACTTTTTGTTATATCTGTTTGATAACTAAGCTGTAAGCCTGTACTTTTTCTAGCGCACGTTACTGCTAAAAGGCAAAGGTCAGTGTGTGAACAGTGAACACTTGCTATAGCGATTCATGACTTCTGACTCATGATGAGTAGCAGCGCTTTACACTATAGCCAATAGCCTGGTTTCCACTAGCCGAGTTGACGGCCCCATGCAGTTGACGGGTGACCGGTTTCCATTACCCGTCAACACGGGCCGTCAACACGGCCCGTCAACTCGGCTAGTGGAAACTGGGAACCCGTCAACACGGGACGTGTTGACGGGTAATGGAAACCGGCCACCCGTCAACTCGGGCCGTTAACTCGGGCCGTCAACTCGGGTAGTGGAAACCGGGCTTAACATTAACGTTAACATTAAATCATTAACACTATACTGTATACTTTACAGTATCTTTTTACTATTAACATTATCATTGTTTTTAATCCAGCTCTTGCCTGCAATAGCCATTAAAGACATTTTTTATGTTTTACATCTGATTGGCGTGAGCTAATGATAACGGGACCCACGATGCAGTATTTTAGTCACTTGTTTAATTTTGCTTACGTTTTAGCCGAAGCTGTCAATTTCGTCATAGTTTTCGTTTCGTCGACGATAATTGCCGAATTTTCATCATCATCGTTGTCATTCTGATGAAAAATAATGTATTTTCTTCAACAGCACTTTTCGTTATCGTCTTCGTCGACGAAAAACACTGATACGACCACCCTATATAGAGGCACACTATAACGCCTTCGCCTATACTATACTCGTTTCCCTATCCCACCGAAAACACTGACTCAGCCTGAGCATAGAATAGTCCTTGGCCGAAGTTCTGTAATTCCACAAAATTAGATTTAAATCCGTTAATAACTTTTAGATATACTGCTGACAGACAAACAGAGAGACAGGCGCCGGGTATCACAGAACCTCCGCAACTTCGTTGGCGGAGGTAACGGTCATAATACAAGAAACAATGGCAGCTCAGCGCAGTGCACGGTAACGGTACCCGTCACGTATACGTTGAGCCAAGTATACGTATAGTAGGCTATATGCCATGTAACAGTTTGGTTAGGTAGTATAGCACTGACGGCGGCCACGCCCGTATCGCTGGGAAAGACATGGCGTGATCTATACAAATAGACTCTGTGTCCATCTGTCATTGTTCTGGCTGGATCTTCTCACCAGTTATATATGACACTTAAGCCCGGTTTTCATTCAAACGCAAGCAGCCAATCATGGTTGCCACTGCTTCGACCGAGCATTCCTATTGGCTGGCGCTTGCGTTTGTTGCGTGAAAATTTCACGCTACGCACGCAACGCAAACGATTGCGTTTGAATAGAAAACGGGCATTACTAGGTAGAAAGCTGTCACGTCCACTGTACGTTTCGAACCTACTGTGCAATGGCATTTAAAAATTCACCAGCAAGCACACGTTACAGTCAAACAATCAATCAATCAATCAAAACTATTTAGAGTGGCCTAAGTGACTTATCATACTGCGAGGTCCACTAAAAGAGCCATAGTACAAAAAACATTGTCGAAACAGATGAGTTTTCAGCCGCTGCTGGAATGAGTCGATGCCGATGTTCACAGTGAATGCATAGATGCAGCAACGACATTAGACTATTACTCATTGTTAACTGAGACTTTTACGTCCACGTGACAAATAATGACATTATTTGATTGTTTAAATGTTAGAAAGTTCCAGTTTCGCGTTGGAGACCGTCGGCTGTGGGGTGTAGATTGGGATGGGTATGGGACAGTGACAATGTCCATCAACCGTATAATAATAATAATAATAATAATAATCCCCGATCAATCTTTAATACGAACGTGGACAATAACCGGTTCATCATTGTATAATAACGTATTACCGCATATAAGGTTTTGTAGCGATATTCAGTCAGTGCATGCACTGAAAAGGAAAGAGCCACCTGCTGCGCCAACCGTATGACACACCTCTGTTAATACTGATGTTAAACCACGCATGCGTCTTACGCGAACCATTTCGCTAAACTATACGTAAATGATACAGCAGTGACAATGGCGGTTTATGGCGTGTATCGTTTACAGTACGATACGTATCAATATCATACTGCATGGCCTATATGCAAATTTGAACACATCGGTCCGTGCAATAGATAATTTATCACGCACGTTATTTGTAAAAACAATCGATCAGACTGCATTTGTTTTTCGACTTAAATCACAAGTTCAGCCATGCGTGACCACCGTTTGTCTATCTTGACCAAAGGCAGTTTATAACGAGGACAACCTGCTGTTGCCGTCAACGGGGTAGGCCTAACTACATATTATATAGCCACAGACAGAGATAATAGGCTGACTATCATCTACGAAGCCTCAGCGTATAAACATATACACGGCGGCAAGACGAGGCGTTCTGGACAACGGCAGTGTTTGATGCTTCAGACATCATCTATACAGATAAAAAAACTTACGCTGTCTCCATTCAGTCTTCTCTATCTAGTACACCGACAAATACAAAACTCTAATTTATTACTTTATAAAGTTCCAACTCAAGAAGATTTTACGTGGTCAGAAAGATCCTTTGTGTGGGAGCTCATGTCCTTTGTAGCTGACTCAATCAAGCTGTTTTTATGATCAACGCCGGTTAGATGACCGTCAGACCAGATCAATAGATCATTAATTTTAACAGCTCGAGTTTTTAATCGACTATACATTGTATATAGGCTATGTTATAATACCGACAATATTACCAGTGTTATACACACGGCCGTTTCTTCCAAAGCGGTGGTTGTAACAATCGCCAGTATTCACAAAATGCCAAAACTTCCGCCAGTCAAAAAAGACGCCAAAAAGTCGTAGGTCATGAATTTTTATGAATTTTAACGGGCAAATGAAGTTAACGTGTAGCAAGCATAACGTCCTATTCACAAATACTAAACAACACATTTTAAATTTCTGCAAAGACATTTTTTTAAATTTTATAGTGCTTGCCGAAGGTTATTAATACGTGGCGGTGTCGTGATTAGAACGTGCGAACTATCGATCGCCATGCAGTCCATTGTCTGAGAACACCACATCATAACGCAAAGACGCAATCTGCCCGGTGCTAACTAGCAATCTGCCCGGCAATGCCGACGAGCCGGCACTTGCTTGCAATGGAAACAAGCAATCTGCCGCATGACGGTCTCACGATGACATTGACGCTACTTGCCCGCCCTGTCGGTCGCCCGCTGTATGCCTTGCCGTCAGTGTCTCGGCTAATTACATGCTAGTGACATCTATACTCTACGACGACCAGCTGATGTCGTCTTTTCGTGACTTCACAGACACTTCCCGTCTTGTCATATATCGCTGTCCCAAACATCCACTCGAGGCGTCACGAAATGCTCGATCGACGCGCCATTCAAGTAGGCCTATAGCTAGCCTACCAGCATTTAATTGGAATTATTATTGCACCGTACACAATGCATGGGCGGCACGGAGGGTTGACGTTTGTACAGGCTGCTATATACATTTCGAATAGGCCTACCGCATTGTAGTCGTGAATCACATAACAACACATTTTATATATGAATTCTTATGGACACATGATTCTCAAAAAATCAGACTCATTATAATATTTTGTGCGGTTTAACAATATCCTAAGTCTTGAACTTGCACTTTTGGAAAGACTGGGCAAGTCTTTAGTATATTGGAACAGTAAATACTGGAACTGTTCCAATATACTAAAGTCTTTCCCGTTCGCTAATTAAAACAATGGCAAACCGCATTGTAACAGTAGGTAAAACGGTGAATAAAATGTTAAAATAGATCAATGGTCCTTTTAAAAAGCATGCTGGTAATAAAATTACAATTATCAGCAGTTGTGACAGACTCCAAAATAAAAAAATGTCCGTCTAAAATGCAGCAGGGAAATATCTATCAATGTTCAATAAATGATTAAAATATATTCATGTAGAGTTTCATCAAGTCTTTAATTTTTTTGTCTACGTATTAAGTTTTAAGTTAGGCTGATTGGCGCTCACCAGTCGCATAACTACGGAGACGGACACAACAGCAGCTAGCATTTTCGCCTAGTTCCGTAAAAGTATAATAATTCCGGTGGTTAACCATAATGTTTCCCCAAATTAGGCTTGCACATTTTCTGTAAATGTAGCAGTGAAAACAAAAACTCAAAGCCCCTGAATCTTATATAGATTTATATAATATGCATATTCAGTCAGCTCCTTTTGTTGCTTTCTACAAATCGTCTGATTTTTGTGAATCCAAAGTCAACTCATAAACCATAAAACTCATCACAAGAAATTTAAAATGGGCACTTAAGACAGAATAACACTGCTATTTGTATATCACGTACCATTTATGTTAACTCTCGCTATCCATAAAATAATAATAAATTATCAATTACTTTACATTGTAAAAATCAGAAACAACAGACCACAGACGTGACAGACGCTGTGGGTGTAAAGCCTTCCAAACGTTAGGTATCTAATTCATGTACAAACTCAAGCACGTTGAACGTTGTTTTTCTGCAATAAACATTCAAGGTAGCTGAAGGTGGATTGCGGTACTTACAAGGATATTTACGTGAGGGAGTCGTCGATTTGCTGATCACACTGAAACGTCAACAACTGAAGAGTATAGAGACGAACGAACTTCAACGACACCGCTCGTCGTCCTGCTGGTTGGGTTCAATGCACCGCGACGACACGACACGACACCCAACTTGCGTTTATCTCACGACACGTCTAGCATACACGAAACACGCCGAACTGACGTCTATCTGTTAGAGACGGCGCGGTTATGTCAGACATGAGGCAGGCCGAGCACGCTGACACTGGCCGCCAGCGCTGCCGCGAACAGCGACCAATCGTCGGAGCGTGAGCGATCATACGCGCGACCAATTGGACGCCGATGTGGTGGATAACGAGGAGTTGGATACTGGAGAGAGAGAGAGAGAGAGACTCAGACTGCAGTGCACAGTCAGTGAGATTCTTTGACACTACGCGACCGATTTCACTATCTGCTCCCGACACCTTTCAGACTACAAATCATTCACACTGACGAGACGTAGGCCTATACGGTGTGCATGGCGCGATAGGCCTACTGTAAATGCGTCATCTACAAGACTACAACGTAGCACGGACAGCGATAGTGGCAGCAGTCTGCAGTCATCCACAATAGACAATAGCCTACACTCAACACGCCCAGGCGTGAACCACAAATATAATAATAATAATAATAATAATAATAATAATATAGTAATTTGTAGGGCGCACAAAGTCATCAGTAACGCTGATATTCGTATTTTCTACATGTATATCGGCTAGGGAAGAAACGGCGAGTTCTGCGTTGGGCCAGCCATCCGGCCGTGGGTCGTATACTAGCTTAATCGGGTTTAACCCTCGCCGGCCCAGAAGCGCTGCAAAGGGGATGAGCTACCTCGAAACGGACCTTGCTGTCTATGCGAAATCATCTTCTCCTTCTTCTGCCTATGAAATGTGCTGATAAGAATAATATGATATTTGGATCTTGAATCTTGATCAATGAGTTGTTACACTTAGTGAGGATGAGGCGAGATCCCATCTTACCTAATCAAAATCAAATCAAATCAAATTTATTTATTAACAGCAGAAAATAATACATAAGGCAAAATATTCAATACGAAATACAGTCTGAACTGCTGTAGTAATGGAAAGTCAGATAAAACTGACAACTTACACCATCCATATGTCCTGTATAACATACAAAAAATACTGAAGTCAAACGAATTGAGCCGCCTTTTTGAAGCACATACAGATGAAGCACATAATACAATATCGTCACTAAGACAATTCCACACAGCACTCGGTTAGCGAAACTGAAAGCCCGACAATTTTACTCGACTGTAGTGTTTCATCAACTTCAACTGATGTAACAACCCTGCTATATTACATTCATTATAGCCTCAACAAAGACTGGCGTGCGATTATTATCAACACGCCTTTTGTTCGCTTCACGCTGTCGCATACTCACTCGCGATATATCTGATTCACATTCGGTTGCTACGACGCTTTTCAGTAGTGGCGGCAGCGGTAGTGGCGGTGAAATCAAAACCTCGAATGTGACTATTATGTTCGCCGCGTGCCGCTTGTGGCAAGTGCGAGCTCCTTACAGAACAGCGGTTACTACAGAGCAAGGTCGCGTGACGTCCGCCCGCGTGTCGACGCATTAAATAGATGTGTCGCGACGCATATAAGCATAACGTACTCTGGCAAGCGATCAGATCACATCAGCTAACCAGAAACCACCACACCGCAGTCTAGTGACAGTATGGGAACTAATGTGATGCATTGGATGTGACGTTATGGCGACCAACATGCTGAACGTTGAGTTGAGATAATGATATGTCAGGGAGGTGACGTTTCACGACGCTATTTCACGTTACACTGACAGGTCCACACAATCTTCAAAACTGATGCACTGTTGCCTCGCGCGCCAGCACTCAAGTTGACTCAACGTATTTAAAAGGTAAAAGGTCATGGTCACGGTATGATTATGACTCAAAATTGAAGTAATAGAAAGTTCAAATTTTACGTATACAATCGACTGACATTTACAGAAAAAGCCGTATATCGTGTCAGCCATGGGGTGGTCATCTTCTAGGTTTATTTACAGCGAATTTATCCACCCTTGTTGCCACCGTTAAAATCAGGTCGTTTCGTATAGCCTCACACTTTTCTATAGAGACACAAATTCACACAAACGTCACATGCAGTCTTATAGGTAACCAGCTGCGTGGTCGCCGGGTGCGGCCGACACGGAATTACCATATTGCAAGCTAATCCATTTCATAAATTTTCTCTGAAATTTTATAAGTCCACTTGGCAACATCAATTTAAAATATACAGACAAAACTTTTGTATTTCGATCTATAGGTATTCAATGATTTAAATAATTTCGTCAAAACTCGCGAAACGACAGAGTCTACAGAGATTTGTGGTCAGTCTTAATTAAGGAACAGCACCATGCACAGAACAAAATCGGTATGCGTTTATTGAGGAATGAGGATAACCTATTCACAGCTATCTGCAGATTTTCCCCAAAATAGCATTTTTCGAGGGACGAAAGGACCGTTTGGCATGGGCACATTTGATCTATCGACCTACAGGCCTATTTGTGGATTGTGGATTATGTGTTCATAGGCCTTGCCCAATCCATGGAAGGCTATAACTATGAGTTGGTTAGCTGATTTAGATCATATCTCTATCAGTGCGGACAGTAAGATTTCTTTAGGCTACATTGATGATGCTCGTGCCTAACTATGCAGTTAAGCCGCGTTTACACCAGGGCAACATGTTGCCAGGCAACATGTTGCTTGTTGCCGTCAACAAAATTGTTGCCAGTTTGTTGCCCGTCTGTTACTGGATACAAAGGGATACAAGTTGACCGTGACATAAATGAATAGTATAATTATGTTGCCGAGATACAGTCAACATGCCCGAACGAGCAACTTGTTGC
>Ga0209145_1000188_pt1 | contig 12238 bp, 8 predicted proteins | sample WorMetfiPIANOSA2_FD_187396 | JGI IMG/M metagenome (GOLD analysis project Ga0209145, IMG submission 187396) | Marine gutless worms symbiont microbial communities from Max Planck institute for Marine Microbiology, Germany - Olavius filocauda... | ecosystem: Host-associated > Annelida > Digestive... | reverse complement strand
TTCAACCCATTGTAAAAGTGAGCTGTTCAAATACAGTTTGCTACTATATTGGTTTTTATCACCAGACATGATTAACTGACTCTTGTCAGGATTGAATTTTATGTCCCAGTTAGTTAGATGCAAACTGTTCACAAATGTTAAGAAGTTTTTGGAGACCAAAATATGATGGTGACAATAGTTATAAAGTAGTCGTTGGTCGTGACATAGGCCTATGTGACGTCAAAAACCATCCGATTTTTATGATTTTTGTACATGAAATCCTGAGGAAATTTAACAGCATATAGTTTGGCCGCACTACCTTGAAAAGTGCAAAAAAGTCATTTCAACAATGTTATTCATATGTGCTTCCGAATGAATAAAATGTATTACAACTATCATAACGCAGCTATCAGGGAGGTCACTTCTTATAGAAAGTGTTCGAAGTGACGTCTATGCGCCGCGCGCGGACATACTGTTATACGCCACTGTTCGATCGCTTCATCCACGGTGACGATGCTCCACTCAACCTGCCGCTGCTGCAAGTCGACCACAATCCACATTCCGGGGTACACGCTCATGCATCATGCCCAAGATGCAATAATCCATAATTTAGATCAGGACTGTCGGATAGCCACGTGTTATGGGACTGAAGAATTAACCTAACCTGAATATTCAGAAGAACATATGAAAAGCATCGTTTGAAATATGACTTTTTGAACTTCTCGAGGTAGTGTCGTGACATTGTACAGGTGAGGTGGGCAAATTTATTATCTACTGGTGTTTAATTCCGTGGGGATACCGTTGACTAAAAGTCGTATAAATCGGAAGGTTTCTGATGTTACACTGACATCACAATCAAGTTGGAAACTGAAATCACCGTTGTTCAGCTGCAAAATTTGTTCTTTACGTTTAAGTGTCCGTCATTTTGGCGTACGTCGAGTTAATATGGCACGAAACATCAGATTTGTGGACAGTGTTGAACAAAAGAGCAAAATGTGGTGCAAAAATATTCACGAATTTCTGAGAAATTGCGATTTTCGTGTTGGGGCATTTTATTTTGACGCACCCAGTATACACTGCTTGTCCATTTACAATATTAAACTGGCTTCCACCATTATTATTAATTAGAGGCGCACTCGATAGAGGTGCATAACTTACGTCGGCCACTCGATCGCCTAATCCTAACTAATCTTAACCCTAACCTTGACCTTTGACCTTTGACATGGGCGAGGTATCGTGATGGACTATCTGTGTGCCAAGTTTGGCGATTTTACTTTCAGTTGGAAGCATACAGCGCTCCCGCAAACATCCTAACTGGATTCAAGGGGATTAACAGGGATGATGGGAGAGGAGGAGAGGGAAAGAGGATGGTAATGGACACAGGAGGACAAGTAACCAGAGCGGGCCAAACCGAGGTTTCACAGCGCCAGCTTACATGTATCTCGTTGCACTTCGACGTTGAAGGAACGTTTAAATACACATTTATTTAACAGCACGTTTAGCATGAATATGCATTTCGCCGTAAGACTTTTTTGTATTTGGTGTACCGCAAATTTCTCTTGTAGTGTATTGTGTAATGTTAAATGTTTTAATGTACCTACATATTTAGGGACCACTGGGACCACGATATTTTTGTGATTGTGGTACGATGGCCACTCCAAGTGGACACACACGGCCCTGAATTGGTAAACGTGTTTATTACCCACGCCGACTATGTCGGTCAGCGTGGGTAGGATTTTCGAGTCCGCTATTTGTCTGTCTGTATGTATGTCTGTTTGTCCGCAGCATACCTCAAAAAACAAATTATCCCAAAGTGTTCCAACTTGGTATAGGGAATGACCGTGGGATACCCTAGAAGTGATACTGTTTTGGGGTTCAAAGATAAAAGGTCATAGTCACAGTGAGCGAGTAAGTGCTTTTTTCACACTAATGTCCGGAGCATAACTCAAAAACCAATGATCCCAACCCAAAGTGTTCAAACATGGTATAAGGAATGACCTTGGGATATCCTGCAAGTGACATAGTTTTGTTGGGTTGAAAGGTCAAAGGTCAACGTTAGGGTTAGGGTTAACACAATACGGCGTGGGTTCGAACTGTATGAGTGCCTTCTAGTTTATGTCGTGTTTGTGATGCAGTGGGTCGTGTGATTTGGAGTCTGCCGAGAGGAGAACCAGTCAGGGGAGTGACATCACTTGACAACCGTCTCTACGTGTTGCGTTTCAAGGAGACCTTGGATCAAATTGAAGTCTACGACATCGACACTTTCCACATACTGCGTCGTTTAACTGTTCGTGGACTTCCATTTGACATTGTGGCTTGTGGACATAATCGCTGTGTTTATATCTATGACACTATGCACGAGTCTATACATAGACTAGCACTGCCAGACGCTACAGTAACACAGTGGCCGGTGAATGGTAGACCCGCTGGTCTATCGCTCACAATCATACACGGTGTGCTTGTCACGTGCCCTAATGTCCGTAAGATAAAGGAGTTCAGTACAGACGGTCAACTACTGCTTCAACTGACCCTACCTGAGGACGTTGTCTTTCCGTGGCACTCAATCCAGTTGTCCAGCGGTGAGTTCATTGTGTGCCATGGTCGAGTTTATGACCAAGTAAACCGTGTGTGTCTGATAGATTCTGACGGCAGTGTGGTTAGGTTATTCGGAGGACCAGCAGGTGCAGGCAGTCAACAAATGTGTGTGCCCCGTTACATGGCTGTTGATAGGAATGGGTTTGTGTTTGTTGTGGATGTAAACATCCGAGTGTTGTTGCTGTCTCCGACGTTAACTTATGTGCGTGAACTTGTCCAGTGAACCCTCGTGGGGTCCAGAAAGAGTCCACTTAGACTCCGACAGACGGTCTGTATATTGCTGACGATGCCGGACGAGTTGTTGTTGTCGGCGTCTAGTGATGGTTGATAATGTACATTTTGACACTGACAATCAGATGCATTTTTGTGTGTGACATGATTAACGTTGAGTGTTAATTCATTGTTAGGTTTGTTCTTCCTGTGTTTTCTTCTGTTACAGTCGTGTGTCATCTGTGCTGAGCCTGAGATACAAAACGTAACCTATGAATGAGCAGCTACGTTTTATGATTGTTTACGTTGACAATCGTAATATGTTTTCATTGTAGGCCTACCGCTACTATGTTAAACTGTTTATTTTTAACCGCGTCGATATTTCTTACGTTTGATAATAATATTGTGAATTTTGCTGCTGTTGTTATATTGGAGTTTTCCTTTAATGCATATATAAACAGCCTTGTGATGTTTACTGTGAGTTTTCTCCTCAGTACCAGATTAAGCAGGTGCGATGGCCTATGGCAAAATTTCAGTACGGGGCCCTTACTGTGCATGCTACTTACTCGTAAATGAGTCCAACGAAGGTTATTTTTATGCCGGTTTGGCAATATGAATTAATATTTTTTGAAACTATGCACTACATCACTTCTATTTAGGCCTGTACATGATCTGTAAAGCCGTCATGTCGTTTATTGCGTTTAAATGTTCATTTGTCACGTTAATAAACATTACTTGTTCCTTACTCACTTACTTACTTATTTAGCCCTATACTTACTTTGCAATTGGTAACAGTAACTGCTAAATACAAACATACGTACTTGACTGTTACAAAACCGGATGACAATATATTACTAATACACAATATTCAGAGGGGGAGTGAGGGGTGTCCCTTACCTTCATTTCATCTTTGTCATGGAGGACGTCATCTCGATCACTGAATAAAGTAGCCTGCTACCGAAGCAAGTTATTGGTCGAAAATTGCGACATTTTCATACCCCACCTCTGTTTAGCGCCCCGTCGGAATTTCGCGAAGATCTTGTCATTGATTTAAATGCAATGTCAAGATGCTCGCTATAGGAGGCCTTGGCGTCTAAGGTTTTAATAAATAAAGTCGTTGACTACAGGTTTTCGTGATATTTGAAATGTGACTGTTGTCCATCTTAAAATTATGCTTGAAAGTAACCCAAAGTAACTTAACCATCTGTACTTGCTCAATTCCGTTAATAGAGGGAATATTGAGATCAACTGTGAGGTGCGAATTGGGCCGCTTAAAAACAATATTTTTAGTTTTTTGCAGATATATGACCAAGGTATGCCCTCACATAATTGCGACACCTGCGGTTGTCTGCTTAGACCTATCTGGCATCAGAGACATCGTCGTTGTCAGTCCGTCTGTGATAGCCTAATTTTTATGGCGAGGATAGACGACGATAGGTCGCAGTCAGTGGTCACACGTGTTGTCAGTGACATGCGATGAAGGGAAGGGTAGTAAGTACTGTGTCGGTGGGACAATAGTAGACCAGTATTCAACAACATGCGGAACGCGTTGTCCACACCTCAATAGCGGCGTGCAGTAAGATGAATGATATACTTACACTGCTGTCAAAGATGTATGGAACTGCTGAGGGCACACCTTGGCATAGACATATAGTTTAGTATGGCCGGCAATCAGGACCGTGAATAGGCCTAGCGCCCAGCGAAGCGTTACTGAGTAGTCTGCCGGCGTCGAGGCAACACTGCCCGTCACTGTGACGCAGTTGCTCGCTGACTACGCCCGTATTGTTAACAGTGCAAATACTTATTTTACTGATATTCGGCACAATATCTCGCACTGCGCAGTATGACCGCCGAGTACTGCTAGTCCATTTGGTTCTTAAACCGCGTCACAGTTACGGTAAGCAGTATTTTATAAACGTTATTTAATTTTTGGCGTTGATTGTACAGTCTTCACTACAGACAAAAGTATGTAGAACGCTGACGAAACTACATGTAGAAGGCACTCATAGAGTTTGAGCCCACGCCGTATTTCTATTTGTTAACCTAACCTTGACCTTTCAACCCAAACCATACAACTTGTAGGATATTCCAAGGTCGTTCCCTATACAAAGTTTGTTTGAACACCTTTGGATCATTCGTTTTTTGAGTTATGCTGCGGACAATAGTGTGAAAAATGCACTTATTGACCCTCTGACTTTGACCTTTGACCTTTCAAACCCAAAACATATCACTTTTAGCCTTTAGGATATCCCAAGGTCATTCCCTATACCAAGTTTGAACACTTTGGATCATTCGTTTTGAGATATGCTGCGGACAAACAAACAGGCAGACATACAGACAAACAGACGAACTTGAACGTTCTACTCACGCAGACCGAGGTTCTTAACACGTGTATAATGTGAGTCAATAAACATTCTTTTTTAACTGCCGTGGTTTGGTCGAACATTGTTCCTGAGGTAGCTTCAAGCGGAAGTTTCATTTCCCACTTCACCTAACTGGTGTTTTGCAGTTTGCACCCCCGGGGTAACAAAAAAGAATTTTGACAAATTTTCATGCTTTCTGGATAAGAAAATAGGTGAATAATTAGGTACTTCAGAGACAAGAATATCATACCACTAATACTGTAGTTACCATTCAACGCATAAAGTAGGGGCTATAGACTATGTGTAATTTATTTCGCACAAGTGCAGCAGATAAAAAGTGCTCCAAAACGAGGAACGTCGCTCACAACCGTGTGCTGCGTACCCGTTCAACTTTCAGCAAGTCGCTAGTGGTGTCAGTCGCCCTGTTGAAAATGGGCTCATCTGGACTTATCTTCGTGGATCCCTGTTATTCCCGGCGCAAAGGTGAAATGGTGAATTGGCAGTATTACCACGATGTCCTGCTTTCTCAGCAGATGCTTCATGTGACTGTGATCAAGTTACTGTCCATACCTCAACCTAGACTAGTTGACTATAAAATTGTTGGCGTCATGTAGGCCTATAGGAGAGTTGCATCCAATGTATTGTCAAAAAAGAGCTGGGGTCAGTGGCGAGGTCGAAGGGACTGGGGGTTAGGACGGCCTCCTATGGTATTACACGTATTTAAGCTATTCGGTGTGGGTTGAGCAAAGGGTTCAACCCCGACAATTCAAACATCAATGATGCGGATGAACTCAAACAGTGAGTGATTGGAGTCTGTAGCGGACTGCAGCAGAACATTGTTACTCACGCCGACGCATCTGTGATTATGTGATTCTGTCTGTGACTTTGTGTGTCTGTCTGTTTGCACGATAAAACAAAAACGGCTGAAACTAAAATCGCCATTTGGCACAGGGATAGCCAATCATGATACCTCGCCCGTGAATTAATATTAGGTCAAAAAGGTCACAGGATCAAAAAAGTGCAAAAAGTCGCGAGGACACTGCCGTGCGGCGCCGTCTCGTTGTGCTGTGTCCGCTCAACGATACGGCGCTGCACGGCCGGCGTGAGTTATGCACTCTATCGAGTGCCAAGCCTCTAATTAACTTTGCTGTCAGCCTGTATCTTGATATGACGCTCGGCGACACGAATCACATCTCTATTGTTTAATGTCAAAATAGCATTTTCTCGCCAAACGTAACGTGCATAATGTAGGCCTATAGTGTAACGTGTAATGCCCAACGCGTACTGATTACATAGTTGTCCTTATCTAATCACGGCTTAGTACGTGCTAGTGAGCATACTTAGTTTTGACCTTTTGTCCGGTACACCAACTTATCTATAACTGAGCCACGTTTTAACAACAGATAGAGTCAGAGATTGTCTAGAATTTACAAAAAGGGGCATCTTTATAGGTTAAATTATTAAACGAATTATAGAACTATCGAACATAAGCTTACTTTGTAATCGAGTTCAGCTGTAGATGTGTCAAAGACGAATCAGAATCAGAATGTAAATGTTTAACGTGCAATCAAAAACCGACAGGAAGTCAGTTTAGTCTACTACACGGACCAAAGTAAAAGGTTAATGGAAAAAAACTAAAAAGAAAACCATTGAGCAGGCCGGTGTCCGTAAAGGCAGTTCGATGGAAGGGGTGGGAGTCTATGGCGGGAAGGATTTAAGGAAAAGGTATAATAATCATAACGTCATAATGAGTTTGAAATGACGTTGCTGATAGGTCACGTTTGTCGCAGTGGTCACACAGAAACGTTGACTAGATTATCAACATTGTATAACTAATTGGATACAATGAGAAAGACAAGACCGAACGTCACAGCAACGTCTGTGTCGACAAGTTCGCCAACGACATCGACGACGAAGATCACGGAGGAGCTGCTGCTATGTCGACTGTGCTCACAGAAGTACTGCGTTGATGGCCGACGTCCCATGGCGCTGCGCTGCGTGCATACATTCTGTGAACTCTGCCTCGAGCAGCTTCTACGTGACCAGATGGACGACGACAACGATCCACCGATGAACCAGAAACAGCGAAGAAACAAGCGCCAGCAGCTGATCTGCCCCACGTGCGAGACTGTCACACAGCTCGGCAGAGGCTGCACGCCGTCGTCGCTGCCTGTTAATCCTTCCATTATGGAACTGCTGGAGATTTTCGACCGTCCGGCGTCAGGCGGACGCAACGCGCCAGTTCATTCAAAAGAAGTGGCACTCGGCTATTCGCAAGTGAAGGTCAACACAACAACGTCACACCATCATGGTTCAATGGCCAATGGTCATCTCAACCAGGAACCAAATAGTACATTGACTGCGTTGAAGAAAAATAAGAAAGAAGCACGCTATGGACTCGATCCAGCCAACTCTCACTCATATGGAGATGCAAACGTCGACAAGACCAGTGGCGGTCCAGTGAACAATGCGAACTGGGTGAGTACTGTCAATATCGGCGGGTCAGCGTCACTGCAACAACAGAAGCAGCAGCAGCAGCAGCAGCATGGCTCACCGTTCTCAGCGCCAAAGATGTCACATCCGCATGCCACAATGACGTCAGCCGTTACGTCAGTATCAACAATGAAAACCAATCCGCAGAAGTCCTCGTCAACGTTATCATCCGACATTAATGACACAAATGTCGGGCCTACGTCAACTGCGGCGGACGTTACTCACATGTGCTGCCGATGTTGTCAGCGACCAGCTACCGTCTCCGTCGCTAGCTCGTCGCAAACGAAGGCACCGCAGAAGCTCTGCTCTGACTGCTGGAATCAACCAGTCGCACGTAAGAACGGCGAACATCAGAAACGAGAAGTTCCGAAGGCAGGCACAGAGCAAACTGTCAGGATGACTGCGGGCACAAATCAACCGGAGGGTTTCAGCATCACTACTGGTAAGGTTTCAACGGCAAAGTCCAGTCCTAGATCTGGCGTCAGTGCATCTGAAGCACTGAAGAAGAGACAGACAAATGAGCCAGCGAACACGAGACCGCAAATAGTAAAAGACGACAGCGCAGCGACGAAGAATACCAACAACAGTGCCACGCTGAATCGTGAAACACCGTCAGCGGGATTTGTTGCCAACGGTACGTCAACGATAGAGGTTCGTCGACGTTCAGCTTATGCGGACAATCGCGGGCGTACCGCACAGACGTCGACTCCAAACAGTGATCGCTACTTAACGACAGACACTACTGGGACTGGCACTACGGTCGATCAAACAGTTCAGTCTGCAACTGTTCAAACCCCAAGTGCTTCAACTGGCTCTAATCTACGTCAGACGTTAGCAATCAATGTCCAACAACGCTCGGCAATTGAGCGCACGCCGCCTGACGCGCAGCGGAATGCAGTTCCGGAAGCGATACCGGAAGAAATACCGGCTAACTCTGGGTCGAATGTGGGCACTAGCGGCAACACCATTCATCATCGCAACACGGTGGAACTCGGTGAACAGGGTATCGTAAATAACAGTCTAAGTAGTCATAGTAGTGCCCCAAGCATTGCCGAGATCCATCCGCTGCCTTGCAGCAATCCGCCTTACAATCCAGACTTCGGCGAGGATAGCAACGCGACTTGGTCTGTGACTCAACGTCATCTGCTCGCTTCCGATACGCCAGCTGCCGGTCGAGTGAATCGAAATCCTCCTGAAACTCGAAGTCACGAACAGCGTCAGCGGAAGCAACAGTCGCTGGATATTCCTGAGACGACTAACAATGGGCTGGCCATGTCTTTCTTGCTGACCAACTCCCGACATGTCTACCCCGAACAGCCGCCGAAGTACGAGGACATCATCCACGATGACGTTGTGACGGCGATGGCACCTGAAGCACCTGCCAGTCAGACCCAGTTGTCGCAGGCTGTTCAACCAACACCGAACGAACCGGTCGCCGCTACTGCGACCCCGATGAAGTTGGTCCGGTCATTCGGCAAATACGGCGAGATGAGCACGCAGCCAGGCGCGTTCCGGGCACCGGGTAGGATCGGCGTCTCACCGACCGCAGCGGTGGAAGCAACTACGACGCGGTTGGTTGTTGGCGACAGTGCTAATGGTACAGTCCAGGTGTTTGGAGATGGTGGAGAATGTCTGTCGATGTTTCGTGCGCATTCCGTGAGAGGTTGCTGCCTGCTCGATGACAATCACAAATTGCTCCTCGCCACATCTAACGGAGTCGAGGTCAGTTGTGTAGGCCTACTAACGATTTTTGTAATTAAATATCATACACACGTACAATTAATAACTCACACAGAGTCTGCAAGGAGAGAAAATCTGATGTGCGGACAGCTGCTAGGTGAGAGATGTAGATACGTGATACAGATACGTGGCATCGTAAAATGCTGCTATTAACCTTGACGATGAAATTGCAGTAATGCAAATACAGCTTTGCAGTAAAAGTTTGTAGAAAGTGCAAAAATAAACACGCGGAACCAGTTGACAACATTTGATCTTGTTAAAATACGGTATACCTTAATGAAGGGGAATCCACCATTGTCTAGAGTGTATTACTTTAAATTTTAAAATGCTGCTCAGATATCTTCAGTAAAACCTGTGTTATAAGCTATATAGCTGTCTTTTTATATACATTCATGGCAGCAGCGTGATGTAGGCCTATGCTGATACAATACTGTTAGGCCTATTATAATGCCGCAATGCACCAGTCGCCGTGTTTACTCATACTGCAGAGTGCAGACCCGGGTGTCGTGTCAACAGAACGTGCTTTGTATAGCCTACGCCTTTAAGTGCAACGTAACTAAATATGGGCGAGCAGTAAGTGCACGATAGGTTTGTTTTCATATTCTTGATTTTCGTCACCTTCACATGTCGTTACTACAATTTTATGACATATTATCAAGTACATGTACATGTTTATAAAAACTTTCTGTTCCAAATACACTTTTTGGTACACGACAGGAAAACAGTCAAACTCCAGTATAGACTTTAATTTTATAGGACAATTATTGGTAATTTCATAGGCCAAAATATGCCTGTTTATGGGACGTGTAGGCATATGACATCAACGGATCGCGACAGGACACTCTTCCGATAGGTGCCGTGCTCAACGTTGTGCCCTACCAAAGCGGCTTCATCGCCGTGCTCTCCAAGTCCCTGTCGCTGTTCAAAGGCACCGCATTCTCGACAAAGGCAAGGACGTTGACGTCGAAAGCCAAACCGGGACAGTACAATCGTCTACTGCAGTTCGACGACATCTGCGACGTCGCCGTTAACAGTCAACAGGTTCGCTGTCTGTCAGCTAGCTAGTCAGTCTGTCGCCTATCGTTAAGATGCGATCACAAGCACGACATTATTTTCGTACGATTGTGGTCCTGGGTTCTCGCACGAAAATCGTCGGCAACGCGTATGTATATAAGGCATCATAAAGCTTCCTCCTAGCTCCAGTTTCCTTGTTCGTTCCTGTAGTCGTGTAGTAGGCCTACTATAGTGAGTCACCAGTACTTTAGTTCGACAAAAATACACGCACGTAACTTTGGTAGTGATTTGTCTGAAAAAAGTGGGGTGCCGACTTTTCTGACTTTGATGTATACAGCAGCGTATTTGGGGGCTTTGAGCCTGCTCCTTTTATGTGACATTTTAGGCGTTTTTCTAACTCATTAACGGATATAGAATTTTCCTTATAGATCATAAGTATGCATTTTATTTTATTTTAATTACATTGACAATAGACTACTCAGTTCAATAATCAGTGACGTTATAAAGGTTTGAGAAGTGAATAAATACATATAGGCCTACAAATACACGATGGTGATGATAGTCGCCAATTAGTCATCAATTTTATGCCATTATTTGACACACGTATGAACACGTAAAATAATTACATGTAAAAAGTCAAATGTTTACAGCTTTTTGCGTTAAGATTTCAATAACGGTTTCTGACGTCAAATAACAAATAGCGACTTTTGAGCATACGCTATTTAGTTTTGAGCAAGAAATGCACAAGAAGATAAATTCTTATCATTTCTCACGAGCTGTGCATTGAAAATCGCTTCGCCTCTTCTGCGTGACAATTTATGAACGAGAACGACAGAGAAAATTGAAGAACTAGGGAGGGCCTATAGCTGAATTTGAAGCATAATGTTTTAATTCGTAGTCTGAATTAAAACTAGACATTGTAAGCAAGCAAGCAAACAACTAGGCACTGGTTATCCTTTGGTAATGTGACTGCATAGCTGTGTGCGTCGGTATAGTGTGGGAATATATAACAATAACAACCATTGATACACATAGACAAGACACGACATACATTTTATCGCGATATACGCATAGAGTTAACGCTTCGCTGACACGTAGCAATGTGACTGTGGTCGCCATTCACATTGCTATACGTCAGCCAAGCGAACCTTACATTCAACAATAACGAAGGCGCGTTGGTCGTTAAAGGCCAGTACATAAAACATATAGGCCTATGTGACCCTAGTCGATGTCGGTCACGGGTCAGCTAAGTGAACATTAATGCTTGACCTTGAATTCAGTAATAACTAGAGGCTGGGCACTCGATAGAGTGCATAACTCACGCCGGTCACTCGATCGCCTTTTTACACTTTGTGATCCTGTGACCTTGACCATTGACCTTTTGACCTAATATTAATTGATGGGCGAGGTATCGTGATGGACTATCACTGTGCCAAGTTTGGCGATTTTAGTTTCAGCCGTTTTGGTTTTATCATGTGGACAGACACACAGAATCACAGACGCGGATGATCGCTATACTCACGCGACTACTGTCGGCGTGAGTAGATTAATGAAGGCGTCTTGGTCGTTAGAGGCCAGCTAGTACATAAAATAGGCAGATAGTTAACTTAGTCCTAATGATCGTAATCGTAATCGTAAAAAAATTTGTAACGCGCACAAAGCAAATGAATAAAAACATCGAATCGGAGGCGCGGGCAGTCACTCCACTAGGTGGCCTAACAACAATTAGTTGTTAAAAGCAGTATTAAAATAAAAAGTTTTTAAATGGCGCGTAAACGAACTGTATAGTGAACAAGCACGGATGACTGCAGGAAGAGAGTTCCAAATAGTAGGAGCTGCAACAC
>Ga0209145_1000187_pt1 | contig 12252 bp, 8 predicted proteins | sample WorMetfiPIANOSA2_FD_187396 | JGI IMG/M metagenome (GOLD analysis project Ga0209145, IMG submission 187396) | Marine gutless worms symbiont microbial communities from Max Planck institute for Marine Microbiology, Germany - Olavius filocauda... | ecosystem: Host-associated > Annelida > Digestive... | reverse complement strand
TTATTTATTATAATTTAAATAATTATATAATATGATGATATAATTATGATGTATAATATGTTGACAGTGTGTTGTTAATCTGTCTCTTATGATGCAGGTGCTTTGGTTTGCTCGGAAGATAAATTTTCATGTGGATGGGAAGGAAATGTGACACGATGTATTCCGAAAACTCAAGTTTGTGACGGTCATCCCGATTGTTCTTCAGCACTTGATGAACTGCACTGTAAGATTGTTTGTTTGCACACATTTTGTTGTGTCTTACTGTTAGCAGCTAATGTAATCGAGGTCACTAGGATGGTATAGTTAGGTTAGACATACAACAGAAAGCTAGCACACTGAATGCTGAGAGACATGGCACATTTTGTAACTTGAAGGAGTCATGAAGGAGTGAGTGATTGTGTAGAGTTTGATGTCCCACTCGATTACATGTAATGTAATAGGTCATTTTGGGGACAGTTGTCATGAAGGAAGTCACGACTTAAAAGTACAGTTGAGTAAATACAGAGGCACAAAATTTTGCTGTAATTGTCTTAAATGCAATCATAATGATTAGATTAAGCAAGCCATTAGTTCAGTTAAATGGTCACATAAATGCCTGCAGCTATGGAGCAAGTACACTGACCTTTGATTGTAGGGCATTTCATACTGGATAAGTACACACCCCACCTAGTTGTCTTCTTACTTAACAACCCACCTGTGAACTTGTGAAGGGCCATGTAATGTAACATTACCCTGTGTTGTGTTATATTATCCAGTTTAAACAAAATTTGTTGGTGCAGTACTGATGAAACTGTCACTGTTCATTTAAAGTTGGGAACTGCATTTGCCACTGGAGTGGAAAGGGTTCAGATATTACAGTTCTTATGTGCTTATTGATTCTAGGTTTGAACCACACGTGTGAAGCTAATGAACATAAATGTCATGATGCTGGTAACTGCATCACAAAGCGCTGGGTTTGTGATGGAGACCGTGACTGCAAAGATGGTTCGGATGAGCTTAACTGCTGTAAGTTGACACTTGCAACCATTAGTGTGTCTTCATCTACTATTGAATTTTACAGGTTTGATATAACGAGAGGCTGTCTTATTCAGCAGTGAAAATTTTTTAAAGTTATTTACAACACAAAGGCAATTTGTTTTGCTTTTTAAATGTAGTATATGGCGATGGCTGTTGCCTCAGATTTTATGAGTTATGTGTACATTGTGAATGCTGTGTGACGTGTGTGTATACAAATGCTGATATAAAAATGCACCATTTGTTGATTGTGTGCATTTCTACTGGTTGGAGGTTGATGTGGCAGAATCATGAATGGTACTGCTGCCGTGATCACAGTAGAACTACGGTGGCCAGAACACGCTGTTTAATAAGATGTTTAGTAAATAATGTGTATTTCCATGGTTACACATAATAGCACTGTTCCTGATAGTATAGGCCAACAGTTGTTGTAGAGTAGAATGCTTCAGGGAGGACATCTGGCCTCTGAAAAATCACACTCAAACAATCCCATTGTGAGCCTGGTGAAATGAAAGCCTAGAGCGTGTATGATGTAGAATAGACTTCTGTAGAGTATTGTTGTGAATGTATGTGTGTGACAGCACCAGTGACTTGCCCGCCTGATGAGTGGCAGTGTAACAGCTCACAGTGCATCCCATCTCGATGGCGCTGTGATGGCAGCTTTGATTGTGCTGATCATTCGGACGAGGTTGACTGTCCAGTGCATCACATTGCACCAGACGACAAGTGCCATTTTGCTGGAGAGTTTAGATGTCGCAGTTCGGGCCAATGCATTCACAAGTCGTGGGTCTGCGACTCGGATCCTGACTGTGAAGATGGCTCTGACGAAGCAAACTGTAAGTTACACTTCACTTTGTCTTCACAGGCAGAACCATAGGTTGATGGACAGTGGTGAAGTAAATTTAGCATCGATGACTGACTTTCCATATCAACTGGATTATTTCATTACTTTAGACGTGTATTGGAATACTATGCAAAACTGGTAACAATGCAACGCTGATGCCTTCTTGCACTTGATGTAATTTGCTGATCACTTCTACGTAATAACAGCAATATTTCATTTGTTGTGTTTGCACATGGGATATTTTATATTATGTAAGGTGTTACGAGTAAATTTGATTGACTGTTAAAGGTATGGGAGTGACGTGTCCACCGCTGCAGTTCCAATGCCACAAGAGTCATAGATGTATTCCACAACACTTGGCATGTGATGGTATTGATCATTGTGGTGATGGATCAGATGAGCTTGGCTGTGGAGCAAGTATGTCGTCAGTTTCTAGTTATAATTATAATTTGCATCTGTTCTGTTATTCGTTTTCTATGCCAAGATTTTAACGTTTAAGTTTAGTTTCTGTCCTTACTTAACTCGTATTGTATTTCGTGACAAAAAATTTTTATGCTTTACGACAGTGACCTTGACTTTTGAACTTTTGAGCTCAAAATTGCACCACCAGTTACACTGCCATGGATAACATTTCTATCAACTGTTTAACTATTTACGACTCTCTGTTTTGGAGAAGTTAGAAGGCTGTACAATACAGACGATGGATGGACAAGGTGCAGTTCATAATGTGGCCTCCTAGGGAGGGCTGCACTATAATATGACAATTTGTGGGGCGCTGTGAGCTTGTAACATGGCGAGAGTAACTCTGAGTACTTTAACAGGAAAGTGTATAGCATTAAACGGGTTGTGCCAAAGTTAAATGTGTAATGGTCTAATGTATAGACATAAACTGTGAAAATAATGTAAAGTCAGTCGGTAATAAGGCATATGCATGTTGTCATGTGCATTGTACATGGAGAAGTTTGATGTTGGTTGCAGGACGTGAGACGTGTGACGCCGTGACAGAGTTTGACTGTACACAGATGTCGTCCAGCAACTGTATCTCTATGACTGCTGTGTGTGACGGACGCCGTGACTGTCACAACGGCGAGGATGAGACTGCAACGCTATGTGCCAGTCGTTTGGAACACAGTCAGTCACCAGTCTGGCACTATTGATGATATCATCATAATAATAATAAGAAGAAGAATTATAGAGAGACTTGGGGATGGGGTTTGTCGTAATGCTTCCACAGAAAAAAAAATTTACTTGCATATTAACACACTTACATATAAGGTGCACAGTGCACACTTGTTGTTTGATTTTTATGAAGTATGTGTATGAGTGTGATATATATTCCAACTATGCAGTCAGCCTATTGTTAACAAGATAATTTTAAGAAAGTTGTTATGCCCCAACCAGCATATGGTGCATTGTCTGTGACAGCATTAATCATTCTCCTGATGACCTTGGACTTCGACCTTTCGACCTCTAAATAGGTTCACGGGTTACCCATGTGATGGTCTTCCATCCTGCCAATTTTGTGCTTCCTAGATATTTCCATTCTCGAGTTAGATCAAGGCACGTGACAGACAGACAGACAGACAGACAAACAGACAGACAGACAGACACTGCCTATCATTTTATAATGCTTCCTCCCTACAGAGGTCGGGGCGTAATAAATATGTGACTTGAACAGTGGTAATTGAGCTTGTTTGTGATTGCTGTAGACACAGCATGTGATGGGAACAATGGAACTGGTGACTGTTCACACATCTGTGTTCTGACGTACAACGGTCACATCTGCCAGTGTCCTAATGGCTACGAGCTGACAGCCGACTACAGGACCTGCCAAGGTAGCTTGACTTCTATCACAGATACCTCTGTAACTTTGTACAGAGAATGTAAACTCTGTATAGGGACACTGCAAAAATAATGCACACTGTGTTGAATTATATGAACATAAGGTGATAGTTCAATGGTTTGATACTGTTGGACAGATGAAAGAAATCTGCTCTTGCGGTCCCTGGAGGTCCTATTCTGAGAGACCACACAGTGGGCTTGCTAAATGAAATCTGACAGTAGTAGCATTAGCATTAGCAGCGACAGCAAGAACCACGGATATAGTTTCTGTCTCGGACATCTCGGTCTCAAGACGGTCTTGAGATGTTTTTTGAGTGTTTCAGTCTTGTCTCAGTCTTGGACTTTGACGTCTCATGAACATCCCTGAAGAGAACAGCAGCAGCAGAGTAGTAGTAGTAGTAGTAGTAGTAGTACTAATAACAGTAGTAGTAGTTAATTGTACTTACTAACTATAGTTAATGTGACTGACCGATGACCATTTAGAGGCATCATGTGTCTTGTTTAATGTTGTACCCATTTAAATATTTTTATCTGTTTCATAATAGAAGTCAATTGTTAATTGTATTGCCTAGCGTCAGCACTCAGCAGGCATGGTGCATATGTTCTCTTATGACTTATGACTTTTTATGCCAAGTGGTGAACTGTCTAGATGTGATGTTGTTTTAGACATAAATGAATGTGAACGACCCGGCTACTGCTCACAGTTCTGTCGCAATCTCGAAGGCAGCTTCAAGTGCAGCTGCAGGCCTGGATACATACTTGACCCACTGGACCACGTCACCTGCCGTGCTAGGAGTATGTTGGTCCTCTCACTGTTGTCACAACTAGAATAGTTCTATGTCTGAATGCATAGCAGTAGTTTAGTAGAATAGAATTGGCAGAAGAGAAGAATGTACAGTTCTCAAATATTGTGAAATAGATCATAATAATATCCGGTATTTTTTAACCGAGGGTTTAAAATAATAATAATAATAATAATAATACACATATCTGTACCGCCATGGGTCGTTACTTCCAGGATACAAAGAAATTTGTTCTGACAAGCTCAGCTAGCTGTATTTGCATGCACACATGTGACACTGTCAACAATAATATGACCACTATTTAGAGTCATCATATGCCTTGTTTTATGTTGCACCCCTTTTAAGTTGACCTCATTTAAATATATCTGCTTCTTGCAGTTTATTTTATATTCACTATTCAAATAATGTCTTACTGATATTTTTTTAATCAGAAAATAAGCAGATTAGTTACTTCTGCTTTGAATAAGTAAGTAAAATAACAAAGTAATACAAAACATTTGTAAGAGAGGAGTGAATATGTGACGTGTGATGTTGGCAGCGGGTGAGCCAACGCTGTTGTTCGCCAACCGTCATGACGTGCGTCAGCTGCACCTCTACACCGGTCGCTATCAGCTGATCTACGGTGGAATGCATTCAGCTATTGCTGTTGACTATGACATCACTGCCAGTGCTGTTTTCTGGACGGATGTTACGTCAAAAAACATCAGCAGGTTTGCACAGTCTTAACGTCCATTAGCTGTGCTGTTTCTACTCTGAATAATAGTTACATAATTAATTTGTTGTTCACTTACCGTAATCCTCTTCAGTATTGTGTACGAAGTACAGTTTGTAATAGCTTTTCTAGTCAGCTAAAATTTTGTACAAGAAGCCTATGATAGTTAGATTACTATTATTTACTGCTGCAGTGTTGATTGATGGCTGAACTGAATGACTGTACAGAGTGATATTTGACGAGACTGGAGTTGCAAGTCTGCATCAGGTGTTGGTCTCAGTTGACCTCAGCAACCCAGATGGTCTTGCATATGACTGGATCCATCACAACCTCTACTGGACGGATGCTGGTAATGACTGTATTGAGGTCCTCGGTCTTCGCCACGCCACTGGAACTGCCACGGAAGGAGTGACCTCACGTCGAACACTGATCGACACAGGACTTGATGAGCCAAGAGCGATCGTTGTCGATCCTCGCCCCAAGTACAGGTACTGACTACTGATATTAATAATACTAATACCCTGGACAATGTTTATGGTGCTGTCATCATGACAAAGTCATCATGAGAGTTCACTGGGTTCATCTGATGAATGTAGAACACCACCAAGAGGCTGCCAACCCACAGTCTAAGTAAATCGATTTTGGCTGTGAGTCTGCCTGTAGGCTACAATCAGCCTATCACTTGCACCGAACTTCGCCATTAACTCATTTGGCCATCCCATGGAGGATAGAAGGCTGAGTCAACCTAGACACTGCAGAAAAAGTGTGCAGTTGATGCATGCCCAAGGCTGTGTATTGCAGTGATTTTTACAATAAACACAATTGCCAATGGATGGATTCAATCCTGGCATCCTGCGCACAACAGTCGGACACTGCTACTGTACTGCTACCTATCGTCGGTGGTTTTAGCTATTGAATAATCTGTCTCACGTAATTTGACAAAATCTGTAATGCTGAGAAATCTGTAGTGTTAATGGTTGGTTAGTATTAATTACATTTGTATTAATTACATTTGTAGCACATCTTAAAGTTTGTTTGAATGTTTTTGTGTTTGATTAAAAATATTTAGTGTTTTGTTGATAACAGGCAGATGTACTGGACGGACTGGGGCACACAGCCGAAGATAGAACGAGCTTCTCTGGATGGTTCTGACAGAATCGTCGTTGTCAGTGAAAATATTCTGTGGCCGAATGGCTTAACTCTCGGTAATTGTGTGATCTGATACAGTAGTTTCTTTTGTGATTTGGATGAATAGGAAACGTGTCATTGACCACTGCATTTTAAACGATACAGCGTGATACTTGAAATTATACCAGTTAACAAAAACCAACAATGATTACGAATTACTGCTACCGTACTTGATAGCTACTCAGTAAATATTTTATGATAATAAGTAATACATGGTCACTTTTTAACTGCAAGCTTTGCTGGTTGATAGTTACTTTTGTTATCAACTTTATTTAATTTTCTTTTTATTACTGTTTTAGTGAACAGATGTATGACTACAGTAATACAGTTATGAATGAAGTTCGTGTCTGGCAAATTGCAAAATATTTTATTAATGATGTTGAATCAGTGGATGGTGTTAGGTGGTTGGTTATAAGTTGGGCTGTTAGTATTTGTTATTATTACAAAAAATATATTTTTATTGCAGATTATGACAGCAATCTTCTGTTCTGGGTTGATGCCAAGCTTCACGTCATCTTCACTTCTGACTTTGAGGGACAGAATCGTCAAGTGGTCCTGACGTCTTACAGTAACCTCGTGCATCCGTTCTCTGTCGCAGTGTTTGAGGTGTGTAGTTCTGGCTGTCTGTGATTAGAAACTTCATTTAACTTTATCAATTGCTTTTCTTCTTTCGGTGTTTTGCTGATGTATCCTAGTTACAGTTGCTTAGTTTAGTATTTGAAAACGTTTAATATTTACATTTTACAAGTAAACTTGTAAAATGTAAATATTAAACGTTTTCAAATACTAAACTAAGCAACTGTAACTAGGATACATCAGAAAGAAGAAAAGTGACTTGATGGTTGAACTGGTGTAAATGTTTTTTGTGATAGTAGAGTGAACACTTGTCTTGCAGTACAGATGTCTCAGGTTGATGGTCTAGTCAATGATCAGTAAAGTTTATTAGTTGAAATAAATCAGATTACCCTTTACATTTCGTGCATAGGATGAGGTTTTCTGGACTGACTGGCATACTCATTCAATACTGAAAGTGAATCGTCGGCGGAGCACAGTTCTGAATGACTCGAGTGTCCAGCTTGTTGCTGATGGTCTGTCAACACCAATGGATGTCCGCATACATCACCGTCTGAAACAGCCACATGGTAAGACGCGCACTGTGATTCTTAATACTCCTGATATTTACTGCATTGCCTCAGTAATGTGATGATAAGAGGCCAGTGAATTCTAATGGCAAGTTTTTTTTAACTGAAGATAGTAAATTACCGTAGATCTTAAGTATAATGTGTTATTTACTGGTTTAACAAGTTTATATGTACATGCTGAACAATGTGCAAAAAGGAAATTTTGAAAGAAATGCTTAAATTGTTTTACATGTAAATAAGCAAATAGTGTGTTTGTTCGTTGTTTTAAATAAGAAGAAAATTTCATGTTGTTAAACTTCCAGTTAGCAGAAATACTTGTTATGGTCAAACATTTTACACTGCACTGTATTTCTAAGAGGTTTTTAATGTGTTAATGTACATTTATCACGTTTGTGTAATTGACCATTATATTTGTACTGATATGTTTTTGCTCTCATGATATTGTGTTATGTAATTGAATTGTATCGTTTCAACCGTTGATGATAAATATATTTTCGTAAATAGTTTATGCCACGCTTATCTTTGTGGCTGCTGGTACTGAGATGCTGGTGAAAGTGTGTTGTTGATGAATGATGTATTGCAGTAACAAATGCTTGCGAACATGCCAGCTGCAGTCATCTCTGTCTGCCGACGCGTCACTTCCCCGGCTACACCTGTGCATGTCCCAGTGCTAGTAGTGGCGTTACTTACTCGCTGAGCAGTGATCGACAGATGTGTCTTAGCTCACGCGGTCAGTGCTTTACTGCATCTCGCTCACGAATTTGTTCAGAAAGAAAGCAATTGATTTGTTAATGCTGTGTTTGTTTTTCATTAGACCAGTTCCTAATCATGTCTTATTACTGTTCGCACTGAGAACCTTGTCCATTTATCATTCAATCCTGTCCTAACTTCTGTATCAGATTGTAGCGGTATATTACTGGCCGAGCATTTCGGTAAAGTTAAATTAGCCCTGCCAATTAAAAGGGTGACTTAAATGGTTAGTTAGAAAGTCAGATTATTCCCAGTGTACAGTAACAGTGATGTATGTGACATGTGTTTTGATCAGAGCTGTATATTTTTAGTGTTGTGTTTGTCTACAGATGTGACACAGCGACCAGTTGTCGTGATGGGGAGTACCAGCGTCGGTCGGCCGGCAGAGTCAGTGACGGCAGCTCACAGTGCAGGAAACACACGCCTGCTGGCAGTCTCCATCTCAGTCAGCGCTGCTCTATTCGTCTGTCTTGTCATCATTGTAAGTACACAGTGTAATTTCATTTCTAAACGTAGTCATCATCAACATAGTTTTTAAATTTATTACAGTAAGAGATTTCCTATCACGAGATAAAACCCATTTGATTATGAAGTTTGTACCTGCATTTTATTTATTAACGTGCGTCAGTCATACTGCGCACGTTATAGCTATAGGCTGGACGTCTGTCCGTCCATCTCTCTGTCCGTCACACGCTGGTATTGTGTCGAAACGGCTCAACCTATCAACCAAAAGTTGCAGTTTCCTACCAATATCTCGCTATAGCTCGTAAATGGTTGAAGATAGATGGGTATATGCTGCAATGCGTTTTACCAGCATTGAATCCTCTTTCCATTCATGTAACATTTACCGCGATTGTCCCAGGGGCGTACCCAGGGGAGGCCAAAATGTGCAGAAACTGACGCACGTAGCCATCCTTCTTGTTTATTTAATTTAACATCCACATAACCAGTAATAAGGTGACACGTTGTATATATGGATCGTATGGCTCGGTCAGGATTATAACATCACTTACGACCGGCCAGCATTACAAGTTATACAAGCGAATAAAACACAGAAAAATCTCTAAAAATTGTTATATAATATCTATAAAACCACACAGACTAATCAATGGAGTGTGTTTGTAAGTGAAGGAAATGAAGTTTACATGTATTGTTATGCAACATATTTTTCATAACTGTGCATTTTTAAGTATCGTTCTTTCATTTTTAGATGTGCAGTTAAAGCTGGTCACTCACAAGCACATGCTGTTATTGACTGATGCATTTTTAAGCAGTGTTAAAATGAGTGTCAAATGTCTGCCAGCAGTTTCTGTGACTGGACTTGATCGTTACAACCTGGCACTGTGTCATAGGGGGTAATGCTGTTGCGCCGACTGCATCACCGTAAGAACATAAAGAGCATGAACTTCGACAATCCGGTCTACCGCAAGACGACGGCTGATGAAGAGTCGCTAAGCATTGATCGGCAGCAGTACCAGCCTGTCCATCCCTCGGTGCACATTCCACGAAATCAGTCGCCAGTGAGTTGTCTGATCAATCGGCAATCATCATCATCATCATCACAAACATACTAGGACCTTGGCACCACTCAACAGATGCTCAGCAGGGTCTTATAAAAAATAATATTTGAAAAAAATAATTAAATGAATTGGTCATGATGCTGTAGTTTTATATGGTGGCAAGTTAATCAATTAATTAATTAGTTAGTTTTAAGGCCCTGACGATGTACACGAAGGCAATGTGCACTGGCAGCTGAGTTTATCAGTACTGGACATTGGTGAATGGTGCAGTTAATTTAACTGACTGGATGACCTATTATGTGCCAAGTGGGATGTTAAACTCTGCGCACTCATCCCGATTGTGTGTCCAAGTTGTACATTTAACACTGTTTACTCACTCGCTTTTTGTGCTGTCAAGTGCGATGCCTATCATCCAAACTAAAAGCTAAAGTCCTTCCCGAGCCACAAAGGCCCATAGGGTGGCACTGATCTCAGTTTCTATAGCCCTCAGCCAGACACCAGCCGAAGCTGCAAGTCCGCAGACACAGGGCTAGTATGTTGCGTGGAGTGCCTGTTTAGCTCCCAGCTTGCGCCGGTACCAATTTATACTGCTTGGTGAACAGAGGCACAAGTGTGTGAACAACTTGCTCAGCGTTACAATTGGAGCGGAGCGGCCGGGACTCGAACCTGCAACCGTAGGTTGCACGTCCGATGCCCTAACCACTATGCCATCAACCACCACGCCATGCCAAAATACCGTACATAATTTATTAGTAATAACTTTTAACCTTTAATGTATTGTATATGAAATATAGTTGATACACATACACGTGTTACATAAACCTTAGTAATAGAAATATTATTTGTTCTCAGTGATAATTACTATTATATGGGGATGTACTGCAGGCAATGACAATGACCAGTCTGATAAGAGAGGACATGTATGATTGCTATAATACAGAAGAGAAATCTTAAAAGTGACTTGGTCTCAACAGGGTCGCCTAAAATTAGACCAGTTTAACAATAACTAATTATTGCTACTTGATAGCTCTAGGCAGTTGTAGTGTACAATACAATAACTGTTGAAAGCCGATTACACTAACTGACTTCAACATGAATTTTTTTGTTCTAGTTGGAAGTTACAACCCGAGGTCTCAGCAGATTTCGTTGAATAAATTGTAACCAGTATTGGATTAAACCAGAGTACGTTTGTCAGTACTAAACCAATTAGTACATTGTAATCAATCAATGTATATTTACATGTCGGTTTCTATAATAAAAAAAAATTATTGTACTATTGTTGTTTGTGTTGACAGCTGCTGCAGCCACTAACATCATCTTCGGACACGAGCCCAAGTGTTTGATGACCGCTCTCGTTGTTTTATGATCAATTTACAACACTGTGATACAATAAGTCTCGACGGCAACAACAGCGACGTCACGTCGTCTCCCAGCTTGACAGCAAAGGCATAACAAAATGTTGCCGTTTACAGGGCCGTGCTCCCGTCCTTTTTTCCAACGAGAAGTGTGATCTGTTTCAGTGTGACGATAATGTCTGTCTGGCAGCTTGCTTGTATATAACTAACTGCTTGCGTTGTCAGTTGATGGTAGTTGGTAGCGCTGGCTTCATGCGCTTGCCTTCTAGTTTGAATTTTATAGGACATAATAAATTTGTGTAGGATGAATTTCTTTTTGTTCTGCCCAAGCCTTTCATTAGTTTCCCATCAGCAACTGACTGCATTGTAGTGCAGTAAATACCGTGAAACCTCAGATAGAAGTCCCTGGCTTCTATCTGTACAGTGACCTAGACCCCCAGCCTGAATCCAGGACCTAGCATGTATGCAGGACCTGCCTTCTATCAGATCATGTAAAAATTGTCAATTTTTGGCATACTGAACAGCGTCAAGTTTATATTTTAAATCCGACGATTTTCTACATTTTGCAGCATTTTCTGGTTCATTTGCAGAAAACATTTTTGAGACTGACATCATTGCTGGCTGTTGCTGTACATAAGCAAGACTTTAAATTCCCAGACTTATATTGAACCTGGCTTTTAACAGAGACCTGTCTTATAACCAGAACCTGGCTTCTATCTGAGGTTTTACGGTATGGCTTAAAAGAAATTTTTGTGTGTAAATTAGGTATAATTCTGTGCTTGATGGTGAAGTATTCGTATTACTGTCAGTATTATTTACTACGTCATGATGTGCAATTGTGTTCAATTTGTACATCGCCCTGTGGGCTCCGGGAGCTGTGATTTTTTGTTAGAATAGGCCCGATCTGTTTCCTGGCTGCATGTCCTAAGAGGCGACTAAACCACGGTTAGTTTGGTTTTGTTAGGTTTAGTTTTTGGGGTTTGTTGTGTATATCTTTGAGTTTCTTGTATTTATCTTGGTTGTTGTAGGTTTGTTTTGTCAGTACCATAGCCAAGTGATTGGCTGGAAAGACTTGTCTCCGA
>Ga0209145_1000186_pt1 | contig 12255 bp, 7 predicted proteins | sample WorMetfiPIANOSA2_FD_187396 | JGI IMG/M metagenome (GOLD analysis project Ga0209145, IMG submission 187396) | Marine gutless worms symbiont microbial communities from Max Planck institute for Marine Microbiology, Germany - Olavius filocauda... | ecosystem: Host-associated > Annelida > Digestive... | reverse complement strand
ATAGCCATGTCCCGTTCGTCGTGTGAGATACTCGCGGCGATCAATGCGCCCGGTTGACGTCATATCCGGACCCGGTCGTCGTCGTTGTCCCCGGTTCACTGTTATACAGCGTACACACTACACAATGCCATGAAGTGCGCGGTAGACTATAGGCCTAGCTGTTGGGCGCGTTATATGTCAGTGAATGTATAACGCGCCCAACAGCTACAACCGGCACTAACGAGCACGAACGTAATACGCAACTTAATTGAACTGATAAGCACAATGGAGGCTGCACTGTCATTGTCATGTCGTCCTTTGTTTGTCCACCAGACTGTCTAGCTATGAATTGACAAAGAATCAGCTTTTACATGAGAATGTCAAGGTTAAGTCAAGGTCACCAGGTTACTAAACTTAGGTAGAAATACACCATGATTTGTCAAACAACTGTGCGTCGTACATAGTGCTGGTCTCTCTGAAATCGAACTGCTGTTGTTAAATATGCACAATAAAGGTTCATGTTTATTTTAATGCCTAAAGTTTGCATAGTGATGTTGTCTGATGATGATGCAAGCCTGTAAATGCAATACAGTGTCATTTTGCTTCAAAAGTTGTTGTCGTAGTCGTACTATTGCTAATATGTATATGTATCGTTTTTGCCATGTGTATTAACGCATTATCTACATTGCATATTATAAACTGGAGAGTTGTTGTTATAAATTCAAACGGTTGAAAATTAATAGTTAAAAGAAAACTGAACTAGATGTCGGCAATTAACGTGTAAATTCCCAACCTGGTGGTCGCCCTTCTATTTTGTGCAGATTCAATCGCAGCTGCAGTTTTTAAAGGGATCACTTGACCCAGACACTGATCTCTTAGGTACTATAATTGCTCATCTGTTGGCTAGTACTTGCGACGTTGCAACTATTTGCGAAATTAGAACTGTCTAGCTTTATCCGTTCCAAATATATGCAGGCGGTCCCAAAATTCAAAAATTCAGCCCCTGGAACTGACCACGCCCCGTTTGCGGGCATTTTGTCATGTGTGAGATAAGACTTGCCAAGATCTATTCATGTACCAAATTCGACGTTTCTAGCTTCACCCATTCCAGATTTACGGAAGGGGGTTTAAATTTTTTTTTAAATTGGCTCCTGGACACTGACCGTACCCCTTGTGGGTATTTTGTCACTCGTGAGATGGGACTTGCCAAGATCTATCCGTACACCAAATTTGAAGTTTCTAGCTTCACCCGTTACAGATTTATGGAAGAGGGTTTAAAGTTCAAAATTTGGGCCCTGGACCCTATGACCACGCCCCTTTTGGGGCGGATGAGATGGGACTTGCCTAGATCTATATATATATATATATATATATATATACCAAATTTGAAGCTTCTAGCTTCACCCATCCCAAATTTAGATAAGGGGTTTTAAAATTAAAAAATTCGACCCTGGACCCTGACTAAGTCCTTTTGGGGAGAATTTTATCACGCATGAGATGGGATTATAGCCAAGGTCTATCTGTACATCAAATTTGAAGTTTCTATCTTCACCCGTTCCAGATTTACGGAAGGGGGTTTAAAATTCAAAATTCATTTTGTCATCCGTGAGATGGGACGTGACAAGATCTATGCATGTACCAACTTTGAAGTTTCTAGCTTCACCAGTTCCAAGGATACGGCACATGTGCCGTTAAATGGCTGGATGCGCGACGGGGTATGCCCCCAAACTCGCGCGTGGATCTCTGTCGTTTTTACCGGACCCCCGCCAAATTTGGCATCAATATAGTCGAATGGTCAGTGCTTAACGCTAGTCACGTCGTGTCGAAAAGTTTCGGGGATGTCGGTTTTCCAACGTCTGATAAAGTGTGGCGAGAGAAAAATAAATAAATAAATAAACTCTCCGCAAAATGTAATGGTAGCCTCGCTCTCGCTACGCTAGAGCGGGCGACCACAATTAGACCTAATGGTACATCATTAGTGCTGAACTTATGATTTGCTGGAAACCCGATGAAAGTCGTATATTCTTCGCTTAGCTGATATGATTTTCTGCATCTGCGACAACGATGTGCGTGTGACTATACATTAATAGAGCTGCATGTGCCTAATTAAATTTCTTAGATATATTATTCCCGGATACTCTGAGCGTATACAGTTGTAGTGACAGTATGGTGTTTGGCTTGTTTCAGAGTTCACTTGGTGAAGTGTATCTCGGCCCGATGCCGGTTAAACAGCCGACCATGTCGGTAAGTGGATATTCGCGAATGTAAAAATGATAAATGATAAAAATAGCGTTCGACTTCTCTGTCCATATTCTACTGTCCTTTATCTATAATTTGACTGCTGTCGATCGTGTCGTGTGTCTGGGCTTTTTACTGATTGCATTCAATATTTTCCATACATTATGGTGGTCGTGAGCTAATTCGGAAGACGGTCGTCTGCGCTTGAAGGGATGCTGAATGCTAATCGAAATAGTCACGAAAGTGCGAGCCGTGGTTTCTCGATTGCAGTGTCCAGCTTACAGTGTGTATTGTCGCATATTTGTATGCGGCTCAGCTGGCCATCAGGTCTGTGACTGATCACTGAATGCACCGCTTCGTTTTCACTGCGAGCCGTTATGACATGCACGACACGACTTCGCGGTCTGCGATTATGATAGGCTACAGAAATCAAACACTTAGCGTTAAAATTTCTATTTTGTCGTACAGGCCAGTACCATCGCCACCTCTAATGTCTACTTTTCTATACTACAATCTTCCAAATTCTCGATTAAACAGACCGCAACAAATCCAGAACTCTCTTGCTCGTATTGTTAACTCTTTGGCATTAAAGAGGAAGATGAACGAGATCGAGAGATGGCTTATATTCAACACGTTCATTGGTTTTGAGCCAGTGTAAAGATTTGAGAATGGGAGTGATGTGAGAGAATTTAGGAGCATTAAAAATCACAAATCGCATTTACCGTATTTCCATACGTCTACTTTCGGTCCGTATTGACGGACGGACGAAAAGGACAGACAGACAGACAGACAGACACGCTCAATTTATAATGCCACCTCCCTATCAGTGCGAAGGCATAATAAAAAGATAATGGTAAAACTACAAGAAAACCATTGACCAGTCATAAGTCCGTGAAGGCAATCCGCGGGTCGGGTGAGGAGTGTCTATGGTGGGAAGGATTTCTAGAAAAGGTAAGTGTGAGTTTAGAGTGGAAAAGAGTAGATGTGACAGACGGTGACAGTGGTGATGATGGGAGAGATGAGCGTGGATGATTGGAATAAGGAAAGCGGGAAGAACATTGATAAACAGTACGAGGTTGACGGAATGAAGCAGGAAATTGTCATATTTTAAAGGCAAGGTGATGCATGTCGAAATGAATGATTGGCGATTTTTAAGGAGAAAGATTCAGAGTTCAGAGTTCATTTAAACGAGAATGTAAACTAGTTAGTTGTAGCCATTAATTGGCATCATTAGCTGTGAAGATGGAGTCTAGATGGAAGCGCATTTCAGGTTGGCGGGTGGGCAGCGGCCAACAAACGAGGAGCGTGCTCTGCATGATAAACACTAATAACTATGGCCTGGCTAGTACGCTGTTGTTGACGACGACGATGTCAACAGCATCTGACCAACGTCACTGTATCATTACGTAGACAGCTGTGTCAAATTACGACGGATGCCTCGGCAATCCAGTACAAATACCGAACCTTTTCACGGATTAAGATTTCGTATGGTTAAAACACGAGTTTAGTTATTTATTGTTAAGTGTACTTGCTGAAATACACAAGAAGGATGGCTATCGCCAACGGAACGTGCGTCAGTTTCTGCAATCAGCCTAAGGCATATTTTGGCCTCCCCTGGGTAAGCCCCTGGGACAATCGCGGTAAGTGTTACGTGAATGGAAAGAGGATTCAATGCTTGTCAAACGCATCGCAGCATGTACCCATCTATCTTCAACCGTTTACGAGCTATAGCGAGATATTGGTTGGAAATTGAAACTTTTTCCTACCCCCTTGCATTTAATGCCCCCTTTTGGGGTGTTCCCATTGGAATTCCACAAAAAGTTTGGTCTTCAGAAAACTAGAATCATGGGGCTACCAGGCAGTGAAGACAGTTTGACGATAGATTGAGCCGTTTCGACACAATAGCAGCGTGTGACGGACGGACAGCAGACAGACAGACAGACGTCCAGCCTATATCAATAACGTGCGCAGTATAACTGACGCACGTTAAAAATCTGTCGGAGAGAATTAGCAGACGCAAAACGGTAGGCGTAGGCCTATACAGATCTGTGTTGCCGACTATAATAATCATTCTGTGAACAGCCGTTGCGGTCAACACACACGCCTTTCGCAATATTAAGTCACAGAAATAATAACAGAAGATTATGTTGACGGCAAGGGTCAATCCACTGCCGATCACAGCCAACAACGTAGGTCAACTGTATGCAGTTTCTGTGTATGGCGAGCCGCAATTCATCAACACGGCTACGTAATGCTGTTGACTGGCATCAAACGGCGGGCATTAGTAGGAGAATATGTTTAACGGAATAAAAACGTAGACATTAAAATTACATAGGCAGAACTTAAATTGGCGACGCGTTATACAGCTTTATAGGCCTGCATCGTTTTGCAATGTCTTTTGCACATACCACATTGGCAAAATGGCCACCTTTGATATCTTGACGACCGACGACCGAACTTTGAATTTGCTCTTGTCATTGAAAGCAGGAAAATCCGCCATATTTTTATTTCCGGTGTTATTCGAATTGATGACCTTAAAAGTTTGCCACGTATTACGTTGCCTACAAGGAAAAATTATGCTCGTCCGTCATCGAGTTATGACGTCTTTGCTGCTAACGCGTTGCGTGACCTTGTGACGTTGACTCCTGCCCTTTTGACGTCAAAGTCTTTCCGTGTATTGCGTGTCACGTGGCGGGTCCATTCACCAAGTAGAAGTAGAAGTAGAAGTAGAAGTAGAGTAGGGTTTAATGTCCCACTAAACACATTATAGGTCATATCGGGTACGATTTTTATGGGTCAGATGACCCAACCTGCAATGTCAAAGCACTGAAGAAAAATAGTTGGTCAGTCCACCCACCAGGCCAAGCCCTCTTCAAGGTAAGTGCAGTCGCCAGTATAAGTTAGTAAATAAATTCTGACGTTAGTAAACGGCATTAAAATTAATAAAAACCACCACAGCAGTTCACTGTAGTTCGTTATTGTCCGAAACTTTCGACTTTCGCTTGAACATGTTTAACGATGTTACGCACGGCAGATGACAGACTGAGTGAATAGTTTTTAACGGCACATCAGCACATAAAGCGCCATTTCGTGCCATGTGATGACAGACTGTTCCATGCCGTGAGCTCGTAAAACGCGAGCCTCCGTTGATAACTGCATTCTTGGCAACTGGATATATACTTCTTGGTTCATGCAGATCGTAGCCGGAAACACATTTTCCACTGGAGTAGGCCTACAGAGCTCTTTTAAATATGCAGGAGAAACGCCGTGGATGCATTTCCACACAAGAACATCGGTCTTGGAAGTGACTGACTCGCTGCTGTACCGGAAGCCTATGGAGGCTATGTGGAATTGGCGTGATGTAATCGTGACGTACAGGTATAGACCCTAACACTAGACCAGCCGCAGTATTTTGCAGTGATTATAGCCTCTTTATCTGTAATATATTAGCTGTTTTAGCCAGTAGCGCGTCGAAGTAATCTAGCCTGCAGTACACGAACGCTTGCGCTGGTGCTGTCAAAGCGTCATTTTTAAAAATTTCAGTAATTTAAGTTATGCCATTCACGAGATATTCCAGTTTTCTTAGGGGATTGTTTTTTATGCCGCACCCTATACAATAAAAACACACAAGACTAACCTAAAAACATAAAGCCAATCCCGCACTTTGCGATCACGCTGTTTTTCTATTCCGCATATTCTACGCCGTAGTTTCTTTATCCTGCAATTTCTACTCCTGCACTTTCATCGTCATTTGAAGTACCACATGGACAGCATTGTTTTCGTGAACCCTTAACGTCTTGATATTGCGTTTGTTGACTAAATTATGAATATCACTGGCTGCAGCAACAAGCACTGGACGTTGCCAGGCACCGTGTCATTGTTAACGACGACCGACTACTGCCGCAGCCACTGACGTCATCGTCGCCGTGACGGCGACGATGACGTCAGTGGCTGCGGCAGTAGTCGACGAACGAACGTCAACAATTTCGTTTTGGTGACGTCATTTCGTAAGCGACGTCGTGCGTTCGTCTTGAGCCCAGCGCGGCGCGGCCCGGCTGTCTGACTCTCACCGCCCACCCACACCGGGCACCTGACGCCGCTATCATCATCGTTGTCGTTTATCCCGCGTTGTTAAGGCGACGAAGCGTGTCGCTCTCATACGTCGGCCTGGATGTCAGTCGTTGCGTTGCGCTTCAGCTTGCCTGTCTCTCCAGAGCGTCAATTATGGCGTCCTCGTTTGTCTACCGTCGTCCTTACTCTTACTTACTTCTCTCATCTCTGGACATCTCACGTCACATCGAGTACTGCTAACCGAAAATTTTTCGTTTTAACGTTGTCAAACGATCATGCAAAACACACCAAACTGGCTTTAAACAACGCAAAAATAATTCGCTGTATCGCGTTTTACTCACTAACGGTGTTGTCGTCAAAAACTTGAGGCTCTCCAGGACGGACAAGGACTTGAAGTCCGAGGACAAGGATAAGGACCTATAAATTGATCCTCGAGGATCCTCGAGGACAAGGACTTTCGTCGAGGACAACAACACTGCTCACTTACTTTCTTAAACGTTACTTAACGGTAATGAGAATTCGCAGCTGAATCAGCTTTCTGGTGGTTCTCTGCGCGCTACGTTTATAAACTGACACTGGTCCGTAATTCCTATAGCAAAAAGTGAATATGGACTAAGTAATTAAGGCGTTTCTGTGAGGTAAAAGTCCAAGCATGAATGAATTTAGGTGCATATTCGTGTGAAAAACTTTAGTCGACGACTAAAATTCCCGTGCATTTAGGTCCACATATGTCGCACGGTCGCACCCAATGATACCTAACCCTTGCTGTCTCCTAATCCGCACTTTTAGCCGCATACCATTTGGTAAATATGAGTTTACCGCCGATGTTAGAAAGTGCTGTTGGGCTTGCTTCAGACGTGTTTCTTTGCTTCGCGGCGAGGTCGCACGACCGCGATGCAGAGATAATCCAATAATGATGGCAACGCTAACGACTTCTGATATTTGCTTTCGAAGTCACGTTGACTGTGAAATTTGGCGTCCTCCAGCTTTGAATGTACCAAATCGTATTCGTATTCTACTCGGTCTGATTAGTACGCCGAATACTAGATTCCTATTCGGTCGAATCGTACAGTACGCAGTCACGGCTATCACTCAACAGTATTTTTTAGAATTTAAATCGACGGACTGCGCGTATAGCTGACGGAGTTGTAGTTACGTGTTAATCAATGTACGGCTGATTATCACGCACAGTTCAACCAGCCGAAGTTTGCGATAGTTCGGTGATAAATCACATTTTATGGGTCATTTTCTACTCTTTTCCACTCTAAACTAAAAACTCACCTTTTTCCAGAAATCCTTTCCACCATAGACCCCATCCCACCCATCGGACTGCCTTCATGGGACTCGGAAGTCTGGACTGCTAAGTTTTTTTTACAGTTTTTTTCTATTAACCCTTTTATCATCGTCATCATCATCATCATCATCATCATTTATTGATATTAGTTCTGGCTTCCTGTCAGATTTTGATTGCATTAATATTAATATTTGCATTCTCATTCTCATCAAGTGATGAATCGAAAACATTCTCAATCTGTGTGCAGCTGGTTTAACGATACCACCAAACGAGCCAGTTAACAGGTGCGACACACAGTTATGCATGGAATGTATACCATTAACTTGACTTCGGGTTTTATTGCCCTGGTGATGACACTTATAGCTCCACCAACATTAGCATATTCACTTCGATCGTTTGCTGTTTGTTAAGAGAATGTCACGCTTGGTACTCTCACTGTTGTCGGGTGGGGTGAGTAGTGTTGTAGATCAAGAAGGTGAGACTGAGAGGTCGATATTGTACACGGGCTTCCATCATTGTTTAACTGCTGTGACCGTCTGCGGTCGCGACGTCCATTTTGTCCCTCCGCTGAATGTTAATTTTATCACATCAGATATCAAATGACAGTAGCAAAGCTTCATCTGAACAGTGATGTTGGTCTGGAGGAAGGGGGATATTAACAGAACTGTCTCTGTGTTATAGTGTTGTGTAGCATTTCAACGATGCACAATCGTATGAGCAGTTCTTTCAGGTTGGTCTACTGGATCTGGGTTTGATCTCGTTGGGCACTTGGGCTTGGGCCTAGCTCTCAGTCCTCCAAGCACCTCTGTATCTTCAGACTTTATGGTGCTATGTAAGTGTTTTCTTTTAAATTATACTTACATCACTTTACCTTGTATAGGGCTTGGCCTGGTGGGACTGACCAACTATTGTCCTTCTTCAGTGCTTTGACACTATTGGTTGGGTCATCTGACCCGTAAAAATCGTCCCCGATATGACCTATAATGTGTTTGGTGGGACGTTAAACCCTACTCAATCAATCAGTAGCAAAGAGTCACTACTAAGCCTAATGGGAAGTTAAGAAGTTTTCTAAAAGCCACAAATTAGCTGACCTGTCTATTAATGTGTGAGTATGTCATTGTCAGTCGGAAACCCTCAAAACACTCGAGACTACGGTTCCAATAGAATGATGTTTAAGGACTCATACGTGACACTAGCTTTCGTTACCATGTTTTCTAAAAGTCATGCTGCCGCAACTCTCACTGCCTGTTGCTTGGCAACAAAAAAACATACTTTTCCTTTGAGAGGCACGTCTGATGAATACGACAGTCATACAGTTCAACTGTCTGAGCGCTGCCGCTGAACACGGAATTGCACCCGTTTATAGACAGGTTTTAATTTGGTTTGGTGTACGATCAGAGAAAGACGGCCATCGTGACCTTTCCTGTCAGTTTCATATTTTAATGACATGGTGATGACTGGAACTGCTGATAAAGCTGTGACAGCGGCGACTGTCAGTGTCATAAAATACAGGATGCGGCATGTCATCAGATTCAGTGAGTGAGAGTTGCGGCAGCATGACTTCGAGTACGAGTGTTGGTCACCGTAGGTTGAAGAACTTAGCGTCAGCTGAGAGTCTTGTTACGATGTCACTGAACTAGCGCAGCGGCTCTCTGGCCATGTTAATTATACGCGCAGATGGTCACGTACGTCAAGCCGTGTCACGCCTGTATTGGATTTGTTGCCCGGAGCCAGTAGGGCAGTGGAGCGGTGAATTGATGGAAGTAAGCGTAAGGATAAGGAGCGAGACATTACGCGTTTACCGTCAGTGTTTCCTTGGTCATTCCGTCGATGCGGGTTGTGTTTGTGACGTGGACGCCATCTCATCATGCGGTTGCTGCTGCATGCTGTTCCTGAATTCATTTGTCCACTTGTTCCGCCGACATTTTGTCGATGAATTGTTTTTTTCTCTCTCACGCTGTTGCTATGTTGTGGCTGCAGATTTTTAGGTCGTTAAAAGACAAAGTGATAAATAACTGGCATTTATTTACTATCTTATACATGTCTTGAGAATTGTAATGCAAGTCATTAACATGCCGTCATAGGCAAAGCATACTGTACACATTTAAAGGATCGTTCAGTGTCAATACTGTAATAATAATAATAATAATAATAATAATAGCAATAATGCGACGATTTATAACGCTCAGTAACACGTCGAAGTCACTACAAGGGCGACTTACAACGTCAACTCCAACACGTTGGTTGCTAGCAGTTATTACATGTCACATATACAGTGATATACTGCAGATAAGGAAGATATATATGTCTTATGCTGGTTCTTGAAAGTAGACAGTGTCGGTGCAGTTCGGATGTTCAGAGGCAAATTATTCCACGCAGTCGGACCAGCCACGGAGAATTCCGAGTTGGCGCCTGGTGCGTGGAACGAGGAGGTAGCTACGGGCTGCAGAGCGGAGAGCGGAGCGCGTAGCGACGGTTATGACTGGCACATTCCCCACATATAGTTCATATACTACATCCTGTTGTGTTGTATGTGTTAGTTTATCGCACTAGTTTGACGAGCGTACGCGACTTCATTGAGCGAAACTTCTATAAGCGTTACGATCATCTGCCAATGGTAGTTACGGTAGTTTGAGTCATGACCATTCTTTGCATGAGGTCATCCAGCTACTATTTCTTCTGAACTTCTTGACGTCTCAGACCTGGCATTGGACTCAGAATTAGGCTAGACCTTTATCTAGTTGAGTAACGTGGTATGTGACAGAAGTATTTCAGTTTGCGAAACCTGACTGGACCAAGCAGAGCTCTGACGGACTGGCCTAAGCGAATCCTCGCTCATATGATATATGTTATACGAATGAACAGTACGGTTTTCAGGCTCAGTGCATGGTTTAGAGTCGTGCTTGCAGCCTATGTATACATGTATAGTCCATTAACGCATAGATTTAATGCAGTGAACGCAAGTCTAAATGTTGGTCTGATGCCCGTGTAATGTGTACTGGACACTGCAATGTGTGCATTAAACGCATAATAGTTAAATGTACATTGTGGTATATTTTTATTTATTGGCTTATACGTGTTCGATTTCTTAATCGATTTATTGTTCATTGCAGGCTTTTATTGTGACTCGCGTCGTCGCCTGCAGAAATCACTCTGGCTATTTACATTAATAATTCACTACGTTGGGATACATCATTCGGTGTCACTGGACCCTCTGTCTGGAACTCTATCTCCCGAGTCGCAAGAAACAATTGACTACAGCGATATTCAAACGCCGACTGAAATCTAATCTCACTTTTGTCATGTATTTTGGTTCTATTTACTACGAGTTTTTGACCGTATTTTATCGACTATTACCAGGCCGGCCCGGCTTGTTATAGGTCTGGCCAGTTGTACCAATTATTGGACTGAACTGAACTGTAACGTAACGTATGCATTATTCAGTTACGCTGCTATGCAGGTGTTGTTGTTGTTCCCGCGAGCTGACGCACAATGCAAGGCACTGGAACGTGCCGCAGACGTTGGTCGCTACGATCTCGACGTTACTCGGTCAATGGACGCCGCGCTGCAGTCGTTCGTTGTCCGCCAACATGATGTTGTCGTCGTTGACACGCGGCATGGCTCCGACATCGGCGCTGAAGCCTTCGCCAGGTCAGCTCACTCAACCGTTTATGGATGTATCTCTAGCCGAATACCGCACATAACCCATTCCTGATGAAACCTCATACGACGAGTAAACGTCTATGGAATGTGCTAATTATACCCACGCCGAGTATGTCGGTCGGCGTGGGTAGGAAGTTCGAGACCGTCTGTATGTCCGCATAACTCAAAAACGAATGATTCCAAAGTGTTCAAACTTTGTTAATGGAATGATCTTGGGATATACTAGAAGTGATATACTTTTGGGGTTAAAAGGTCAAAGGTCAGGGTCAGTAAGTCCATTTTGCATACTCGACATTCGCTAATTATGGCGTAACCAGTCGTCGGCGTGGGATCGAACTCTATGAGTGCCTTCTAGTTTTAATGACGCTCGAAATGTCACATTCCTATTTGCCTATTATGCGTACAGACACTGAACGTTTTGCTTCGTCCTATAGGACGTTTGGTCAATGGACATTTCGTTCTTGTGTACTCGCTATTTGCAGAAGTGTGCCTCTTGCCTGATCATTACTTACCACGTAAATAGCGAGAGCCGCGATTGATGACACATTGAATCAAGTCAAATTAAAATGCAAATATTTAACATGCAGTCAAAAACTGACACGAATCTAGTTTAGTCTAGCGCACGTACCGAATTAAATGGCATAATGAAATAACTAAAAGAACTGAATTGATTAATGCGCGTAGTTTATCATGTTGACGACTTTGTCAAATGTCTGCTAACATCCAGATATATAACATCCAGTTATCGGTTCAGTATATGTTGGTGCGCTAGCGTATGCAGAATGCAGATGATGTTGCACTTCTTGCACCGACTCCTAGTGCTATGCGTAGATTGCTGCAAATCTGTCAGAATTACGGAGAAGAATTTTCTGTTGCTTTTAACGCGTTAAAATCTATTTGGATGTATATTGCAAGGCGTGCACAGCCAATTAACGGCGATATACATTTTTATGTTGATGGTAAGCAGATCTCTCGCGTTACACAGTGTACTCACTTAGGTCACGTTATTT
>Ga0209145_1000185_pt1 | contig 12313 bp, 8 predicted proteins | sample WorMetfiPIANOSA2_FD_187396 | JGI IMG/M metagenome (GOLD analysis project Ga0209145, IMG submission 187396) | Marine gutless worms symbiont microbial communities from Max Planck institute for Marine Microbiology, Germany - Olavius filocauda... | ecosystem: Host-associated > Annelida > Digestive... | reverse complement strand
CAAGAAAATTTCGCAGCAAAAAACAAAAGTATGCAAGCGCAAGTCATGCAACTGACGCAAGCGGTCCTTGCACAAGAAAACGCAACGATAGAATCTATTCTATTTTCACGCACACAACGGAAGCGCTTGCATTGCGTGCATTTGAATGGAAACCAGGCTTTAGTCACTGCTGACAGTTCCTTACATGCTGATGTTGTTACTCAGCATAGCTGAGATTCAGATGCATCAAATTCAGCTAATTTAGTTGGTGCATAAGTAATCAGGCCATTTTTATGCACACGATTTCTCCAGAGCTACAGAAGGCCTGAATTTAAAACTACTTATGCAAAGAGCATGTTGTATGAGGTCATCTATTTTTTATATTTTTATTCAAAAAATCAGTTAACATAATAGGTTGTAAGCTGGCAGCAGGGCACTGTCAGCTTAGAACATTGTTTTTTTGTGCTAAGGATGACAGTGATAAAGTCGCATACACTTGTTTGTTCAACATTGACCGTTTTGTTCTTGACAATTTGAGTACGTTTGAGATACCGGAGCCCATTGTCACATCTCCGGGAGTTGACGATGGCGAGTGTCTGTCTCTGAGAGATGACCTCAAGCGATTTCGCAATGAGTACAGCAAACCCGTGCAGTTCAGGTGTGTTGGTCTATCGATGTTTCATTCTAGCAACTACATGTGCGTGATGTCTCTGCATGATGAATTTTTAATTGAGTCTAATATGTGATCTGCTAATCCTGTCACCCAACCAACGTTGTCAACACCGTCAAAACATGGGAGTAGATTTCTACTGCGACAGTTCTCAAAGAATGCCCTTTGATGATTTGGCCTCACCTCTAACGAGTATTGAAAAGCCACTTAAAGCAGCTAACAGTAGTAGATACATTTTCAGTATTAATATTGGCCAATTATCAGTTTATTATTGTCGGCTGTATGAATTCAGTGAGTTCATTTCATCTTGCAGCAGTAAACTGCTGGATTGAACACAAAGCAAATTGTAAAAGTTAACAAGTTGTCTTAACATCTACATCAAGCCCATTGAATCCAAAGAGACTGTTAGACTTGTTTTTAAATTTCAGGGCAGAGCCGCAAGTTCTGTTAAATGCTGTTGATTGTAATGTTGCAACAGTGTGAATGCTGCTGCGGTCATTACAGGGTGCTGAACGTAGTGAGACACTGGGTGGACCAACACTGGTATGACTTTGAGTACGATGCAGATCTCCTGCTTAAACTCAGGACATTTCTCAGTTCAGTGAAGGGCAAAGCAATGAAGAAATGGGTTGAGTCCATCAACAAAATCATCGAACGAAAGGTAAAGCTGGTGACTGTGTGTTATTGGATGTGTAAGTGTTACCTTAGAATGCTTGTAAGAAGATGAATAGTTAAATAATCCAAAGACATAGTTATCAGCTTCATACATATCAGTACTTGATTACACCAGTGTGTTGTTGAATAGCTAATGATGTAGGTAAGTAAGTAAGAGTATTTGTAATGTGCAAAAAAACATAGTCACTATGTGCGGCAGCCGCCACTAAACAAAAACGTCTTAAACTGCTTTCTGAAGCTGTAAATACTGTTAGTATCACTTCTTGTTATTTGTGCTGTAGATTTTGTCTGCTGTTAAACGTGAAAGTTGGTGATTATCGATAGTCGATACGTGAAATGCATTAGTTTTTTGTATTCAATCTGGGAATCATTATTTGGCAGTGTACAGTGCGTCAGTTACACAATTGTAAAAGATCTGCTGTGTTGTTAGGGTTTTGTGGGTGAACAAGAAAAAAAGATAACACCAACACCCAAGACTGATCCTCCACCGATTGAAGTACATCTAAAAAATGAGGATTATGAGCTCATGACGGTAATTCCTTTCTGTTCTGTTTCGTTGTCATTATTACACAATTTGGAGTTTAAAATTCTCTTATGTTATGGCCAATTTATTTAGTTTTTTTCATGCCATGCTTCTTCTGTCGTGAATGAAATGATGTTGCTTACTGAGTGTTTTTTCTGTTCTCAGCTATTTTTAACCTTTTTATTTTCTGTGTTCACCAATGGTTGGGTGGTATCTCACAGTCTCCATTAGGAAACCATTAGAAATTGCTGCAGTTGATATTTTACAGGTTGAATGCCATTCCTGTTGTGCAACAACAACTTTTCATTTTTGTCGCTTAGAACCTTTTAAAAACAGCTCACCAGACATCGACAGTATTAGCTAACGCTGCAAGCGTGCTTAGAGCCTTTCAGCACTGGCTTAAAACGAAATCCCTCGACAGCATTGAAATGCTGAAAGGCATCAAGCGCCTGACTCCTTTCAGCACTGGACAATTTGATCAAACTGAAAGGTCTCAAGCGACATTTATTTCTGTAGTGTCGCTTAACACCTTTCTGAATCATTTTCGTCGCTTGGATCCTTACAGAAATTAAACTGTTGAGCTTAGATCCTTTCAGAAAAATATTTAAATGTCAAAAAAAACCATTTAGGGGTACAACTAACTTCCAAAAATTTTACAGGGTGTTAATTGGGTTATGTAATAATCCGTAAAAAAGTGAAAATGGCGCTTAGAGCCTTTTGGCACAGCACAGTCGATATGCTCTTATAGCGGTGGCTGGGCGCCAGAGAGGTCGTCATGTTTGTAGACACTGGTTTAATTCTGCAATCTCAAAGGTCTCTTAGATTTAACCTGACCCATTTTGAGCATGGAAAAGTAGGCTACTGCAGGTGTGATGTATGTGTACATGTGCATTTCTGATCTGTTGTGTAGTTGCATCCGATTGAAATAGCTCGTCAGTTGACACTGCTGGAGTTTGACCTGTATCGTGCTATAAAGCCGTCAGAGATGGTTGGCAGTGTATGGATGAAGAAGGACAAAACAACAACGTCGTCAAATCTGCTGAAGTTGATGCAACACTCAACCAAGGTTAGTATCTGTACTGTTTTTGCCCAATGCGGGCTCTGGGAGCTGTGTTTTTTTGTTAGAATAAACCCTGCCTCATTTCCTGGCTGGATGCTGTAAGAGGCGACTAAAAACCGGTTAGTTTTTACCCCCTAACCTCCACTTGGCCTCATCTGAACAGATATGACCTATAATGTGTTTGGTGGGACGTTAAACCCTACTCTACTACCGGTTAGTTCGTTTTGTTAGGTTAGTTGTTAAGGTTTCTTTTGTATGTTTTGGATGTTGTAAGTTTGGTTGTCAGCACCAGAGCCAGAAGTGATTGACTCGTCCCAGAAATGACTTATTATGTGTTGAGTGAGACATTAAACTCTACTCGCTTACTGAGAGTGTGCACTACACTGACACAGCGCTCTTGTAGTAGTTCATACCGCCGACTGCGCTTTACAAATTGTCCGACTTACATTACATTACAGGATGTAAACATGCTGCAAACTACTGCAAAATTACTGGTATTGCGTCTAATTATAGATGCGTCAAATATTTATCAGCACATCTGTTCCTGTATTTACAGCATAAAATGCATAAAAGCATACATCTTATAATGTTTGCAGTCATCTGATTCGGATGTCCTTATTTTATTTTATTTTTCTAAATTCATTTCTTATTTTATTGATAATTTCCGTTCCAATTTGTGTTATCATTCTTTGATTTGGTCACATTTCAGTTTTAGTTAACTGCAGTGTTACTGGATCTGTGTGCATACTACATGTGCAGTTCACATTCTGGCTGGAGAAGTGTATTGTTGAGACGGAAAACCTTGAAGAACGTGTTGCCGTTGTGTCTCGCATACTGGAAGTAATGATCGTCTTTCAGGAACTGAATAACTTCAGTGGAATTATTGCAGTCGTCAGTGCTCTTAACTCGGCGTCCGTTCATCGGCTTGATCACACGTTCAACGTATGTTCACTATTCAGCTAGCCATTTGTACTGTAGTCTGTTTGTACTTGAGTCAAAGTCATTACTTATTTTATAACTGCAGACATGCTGTTTGCATTGTCTGTGTATATGTGTATTATTTGCTGCTCATTTGTAACAAGCATGTGGCTAGAATGACGTTTCACGTTGTCATTGTAGTATGCATTTTATGAGAAAAATTTTAATGATTGTTGTTAATATAGTTGTATGAGATGCTAAAGTTAGAATAACAGTGTCACTAACAGGTTATTATCTGTCTGCAAAAATGGATAATTTTGGAATGATTTCTTTGCTTAATTTTATCTTGCACCACAATATATGGTACTTTGTATGGATGGATATTGATATCTGACGTCTGAAATCCTGCTGAATCCAGATTTTTGTTACAGCTAAAATGAGCCATGGTTGAAGCATGCCATAGTGATAAGCTTCAAGCAGACATCTCAGTACAGTATGAAACATAGCACAGGTTTACAATATTATGAAAAATGCATGTAGCATAGTAATAATCTCTGTAGTCAAAAAGTCAGGGTCAGAATATTGACACAAGTTTTCTTTGATTATCAGCTGTGTTATCTGGCAGTAGGTGAGGCCTAAGGCCTACATTTTGCTCTCTCTCTGTGCTTCTGTGTGCGAGAGACATAGCACTTGCTGTTGTGTAATGGCTGTTCATGCCTCTGTATTGACGGCCGTATGATTCATATTAACTTAACAGAGCGGTTATCATCAAGTCAAGATTGGTAGATACTAGAAATCCAGACATTTCGGATATCCATCCATCCCTGTTTAGAATGCAGGAGTTTAGTGTCATTGTCTGCTTCTTATTTTATTGTCGTTTTCTATATGCCATGTATGTGTCACTTATTCTGTATTGTCATTGCTGTAGGATGTGCCACCAAAGCTCATGAATTCGTTTAAGGAGTCCAAAGAATTGGTGAGTGACCATTTCAAACGCTATATGGAGAGACTTCGTTCCATCGACCCACCGTGTGTGCCATTCCTTGGTAAGATGCTTTCTGCTGGTAATAGTGAAAGATTTAAAAAGTCATTGTGATGCTGAATATTTGAGACATTTTTAGCACATTTTCTCTAATTTTACATTGCTTGGCAATTGTAATGTTTCTGCAGGTATATATTTGACCAACATACTACACACAGAGGAGGGAAATCCAGACTTTCTACCGAACAAGCCGCCTGACATTATAAACTTCAGTAAACGCCGTAAAGTTGCTGAAATCACCGGCGAGATACAACAGTATCAGAACCAGCCGTACTGTCTTGATGTTGAACATAGCATCAGGGTAAAAGTTGTTGGCTTTTCTTTTACATTATTTGAATATATATTGCAAAATGGAGAGACAGGACTGATGGTTCAGAATTGTGGTTGTGCTGTATGTTGGAATACTTTCCGTGCATTTTGGCAGAGTACTAAGTCGATATCGAAGTGTTTTAATTACCCATGCCGACTATCGGTTGGTGTAGGTTGGATGTTCGGCTCTGTCTGCTTTTTTGTGTTTGTCTGCAGTGTAACTCAAAAATAAATGATCCCAAAGTATTTAAACTTGGTATAGGGAATGACCTTGGGATATCCTAGAAATGAAATGGTTTTGGGGTTTCAAGATCACAGGTTAGGGTTAAGGTTAGGGCACAGCAATATGGCGTGGGTTTGAACTCTGTGACTGTGTACCGACTACCCGTACTAGACTGTACCAGTACCTGTACAAGTTTGATTTATGTTGGAATTCTGTCATGGTATGCTGGGTATTACAGCCTGCCCTGGTGGCTCTGTGGGCTAATACACTCGCCAGTGCATGCTGCACATGACTACTGGAAGGGCTGGGCTTCAACTCCCAGTCACACCGGAAAAATTGTGTCATGTTGCTAGCGTGCATGCTTTTAGTCGACTGCAGAGTTATTCTGATAACAGATTGAGTGCCCAGCTGTGTGCTGGCGTGTTGCCTGTGACACCCTGTCCACACGCGCTGCTAAATTTGGCATAGCCCAATAGCACGAGGTGTGCTGAGTGGTGCGGCAGTATGTCGGCATGCACGCTGGGATTAGGACACTCAAAAAAACTATTTGTTGTTGTTATCGGTGTAGCATTATTTTGAAAACATCAATCCGCTTGGTGCGCTTTCGGACAAAGACTTTGTCGACTATTTATACACCAAGTCGCTGGAGATTGAGCCACGAAATCAGAAACCAGCCAAATTTGTGAGTAGCCACATTGTTTACTGCAGCTGTTTTATCATCATATCGTTGCTACAAGACTGGAGATACTGGCTTTAGTAATGCTTGACTGATATTATGCAACTGTCATTGTCAACAAGCATTGGAACAGTTCTGTTACTGTGCATATTGTTATGTATTTACAACTTAATTCCCTATGCAGCTGAGCTCATGTTCTGAACTGCTGTGCATGTCAAGATGATGCTAATAAGTAATAATATATGTTGTTTACTGTGCACTTTTATTAGACAAAGATACACTGTTGTTAGTTGCTGCTGTTTCAGGAGAGAAGACGTGAGTATTCTCTTAAGTCTCCAGGCATCAAACCTCAGGCGTTCGCGTCAACACGACACAACATTGTTTCTAGTCAGCAAAGCATTTCAGGTGTAAATAATGGCATTTTCAGTGCTGGAAGTTTATCAGGCAGTCAGTATGGCAGCACAAGTACTGTGTCCAGTCGGCAACATATTCCACCCAGTCTACTGACGGCAAATGGCAGTCATTCGCTAAATACCATTGAGGACGATATGGATATCGACAGTTTGTCTGGCGCAACTTCACCAGTGATAAAGGACAGCGAGTCCGCCATGGAAGATGACTCGAGTGTTTTCAACAACTCTGCGATATCGTCTTCGACGTCTGGCTTTGACTCCAGTTAGTTTTTGTTGCTGTTGTTACTGGTGTCTCGTTAGTAGTTCTGATGTGTTGTAGTTCCAGCTGCTCACACTTAAAGCTCACACAATCATGTCATTCACTTAGCTTGAACACTTGCATGTTTGTTGAATGTGTGACTGATTTTCAGCTTCATTTAATTTGTGAGTTACTGCATATGTTAGCTTTGTAGCATCTCTGCCTGAAAACTGAAGTAGAAAAGAGTCCCAAGTAAATTTTATTACTCAGATACAAGGTGCTTAGGATATTTAATGTAAAGTTACGACCTTATGAACTTCAGACTTGGTCAAAATATGGAGCACATAGAATGCAGTAACATCCTGAAGGTCAAGGTTACAAGGTAAACTTGCTGCCTGTTAATGTGTGCCATTGGAGCTTCTACATAAAAAGGAAGTGACACAGACAGATGAAATTCAGTACATAAGGTGCCCATAGCAATTTGTGATACCATTTAAGGTCAAGGTCGCCAGGCCTCTAAGCTCAACCACAGAATTCGCTATAACTGATGAAATGATGGTCATACCATCTTTAAACTTGGTGGTAGTGTTGTACACGTGAAGTATCACATTATACACATACCAACAACCTCCAAATGAAAAGCCATAAAAACTTCACACTTAAGAAGTATGGAGTACAAAGTACATGGAGCAACGTAAGTGGTAAACCGGTTAGAAGGTCAACTGGTTGGTGCCCGTCTGTCTGTCTGTGTAGTGAAGTGTGTGGGTGTGATGTGATGCAGGTTTCTTCAGCAGCATGAGTTCTCGACACTCAAGCACATCCACTCTGTGCGCTTCTGATGAACCTCCACCGCCGTTACCTCCCCGTCAGCGACGTCGTGGGTCATCGTACGGAGCTGGGTCATCAGTTGACTCACTCAGTCCGCTGCAACTCTCTTCCGACTCCACGCCGCCGCTAATACCACCCCGCAATGACCTTCTTCCTCCGCGGCTGCCACCTCGCCGTGGTATGCACGACCACGGCTTTCCATCCAGTCCACCCACTCTCGTCGCCCGTCGACACACTGCTGTACCTGGTCGCGCCGCCACGCAAGACGGTGAGGTGCCGCAACTGCCCCCCAAGACATACAGACAATCGCACGTACGGCAGAGCAGCAGCTAGCATCATTAATCATTGTTGCAGCCTCCTCCTTCAGGATGATGTACGTAGCAAGGCACATGTCTCCGCACCATAGATGCCAGGAAAGGGGACGTGAATGCACACGGCAAAGAACTACTGCGAGGTCCAGTAACCGAGTTGCAGCTACGAAAACAGACCAGTTATGGTTCTGTGCGTTCACAGATGATGGAGTAGAGTGCAGGCTAAACTGTGTGATCCCCTCTGACACATGGTACCGTGTGTCAGAGATGGAACCGGGTCAGGTCACCGGGTCAGTGTGTCGTCTGGACTGTCTGCTGCTGTAAATTAGTTACATGTAGTTTGGAACTCTTGGCGGAGCTACTACTCATATCAAACAGACCGGGTCAAAGTCATCTCAATCAGGTCACTGTTCAAAAATTCTATTCCTTGTTCCATCTCTGCCATGTGTGCGTTTCAGCGATAGCATCATTAAGAGGTGCAGTAGCAGGTGCATCCATCGCACCTTTACCTGAGTAAGACATAGTGTTAATCATTGCTCTCTGCCATTATGGCTGCATGCATGTTTGTTACTGTGAAGAGTGAGACCGCATCCTCACTATTGCAGCCATCAGAGGCCATGCTGGTCAGATTATTATTTTATCTCTTACAATGCACAAACGTCGTAGGCAATTAAACTGTTACCTGACACTGAATGTTGAAACTGTTGTCACCGTCTGTGAAAGGCAGCCAATTATAATGACCATTGTATGTGAAAGGGTTAGCATGCATGCAGCTACAGTGCTACCTACCACGCATGTCAGACCTCCCTTGTTGTACACTCGACATGTGTGCTTGATGCTTGCACAGCTGCAGGGCCTGATATGGGCCTGGGCCTACGCCCTACACTTTGGGGCCCATATGTACAGAGAAATTTATACACTGCATTTCTGTATACTAAAAATGTTATGGCTGTGCAAACAAGGGCCAGAAATTCTCCCACTTCTGTAATGGTTAACATTTACACAAAGTTTTTGATTTTGGACAAACGTTTGTGCTATTGAACAGCTATTCGATTATTTTCGTGAAAATTGTTACTTGAACATGAAAAAAATAGTTAAATTGTTAGCTATTTCATGCTGTGGTGTTTTTGTATGTGAAATGTTGTCTGTTGTTGATAAAACATCTGTGTTTAAGGCGCGCCCATAATAACCTTTGTATCCTAGTGCCCAGGGCCCACAAAACACAAATCCGGCCCTGCACAGCTGTGTCAGTGACCAACCCACACGACGCAGCTGTTGTTTGAGATTTATTTTGTTGCAAGCAAGGCCATCAGGCCACAGCTGATGAAAAAATGTAGTTTTTTTTCTGTATCACTATACATAGTAGTATTGTAGGATTCCTTTTTGACCATACACATTAGTTGAGAAATAATAAGCTCTGTGGTTAACACAGTCAGAGGATAAATCACAGGAGTAAGTAGTGATTACGGATAGTTACTGCATTCTGTAGAGTAAACCGGTACAACTGTATGTGATTCCAGGTCATTGACAATCAGTCTGTGTCTCCAGCCTTCATGTGCTTTTGTACGACTTGTGCAGTAAATGGATTTTTTGTCTCTCTTATAGCAGTAGTACAATTTTCTGTGAAATACTACAGTGACATTCAACAATCACTTTAGTGGCTTACACCAGCTAATAGTGATAACATTTCATTTATCTGCTGACCACATTTGCAAGCAAGAAGAGCAGGATCCCGGTCAAGCCGCCGATGAGATGACTTTCTAGCCATCGGTCCGGCCCTCCATATACTCCAACTGCGCAATCCACTGGCTGGAGTCTACCGTGGCTACAGCACTCGCCAAATGAAAATTCACTTATAACTTCAGTGTTATAGTATAACCTGGAAAAGTGGACAACAGATGGAAATGCCGTTGGGTTACTTATTGCAATAATCAGTGGTATTAGTCAGTAGTTTGTCTTCTTACTGGTGCATTGTAATCACCATGTTCTACCTGGTAAACACCATGTTCTGCGCATTTGCGGCTTAGGCGAATTTAGCGCGCTACAAATGTCATTATTATTATTATTATTATTATTACCTACTTCCGCCTTTTCCGAAATATTGCCACATTTTTTCCAAAATCATATATTGTTACTGACCTTGTTTTAATATATTAAAGGTTCTCCATTGAATTTTGCATAGAATTAGGCTTAAAGAGACTACACTTCAGCCTGGTGTTGTTTTATGAGTGTGTATGGCAATAACATAGCGTCGCTCAGTAAAAAAAATCTCGACATTGATGGTATGGGATAGTGAGCTGTTACCGACGGTATAGTGAGTAGATAGCAGCTGTGAGAATGTGTGTTTGGTGCAATGCAGACATTGTCAGTATGACACTGTGATTTTATCGCTCAGTCACGGACATGCTTGTAATTGTGTCTGTCGGTAATATATTAAATGTTTTTAGACTGTGTGCATGTGTGTGATGTGACTCTAGACACAAACCACACAACTGTGAATTGCATTGTCTGTACTGTCTTTAAATTAAATGGCAGTCACTGCATCGTGGTTGTAAGACGCCATCCGATAAAGCCTACAATGAAATGAAGCTTATTTTAGTCAGTCACAGTCGCAGTCAGACTTGACTGCACAGAGGTCACGAGAGACGTATAGGTGATTGTCAACTGTCAGTTGTCGGCAGTTCAGCACAGCCTGTATTATTGTAAAGCACTACAGCTGTTGGACAGAGTGTGGCTTACATTTACAAGATGGTCTTCTGAAAAGCTTATCTCCTGTGTGAAATTGCAAGTGGTCGAATTGCAAAATTTGTATAGATTTCATTTTTAAAATTTAAGCCTGCAAACTGCAATTGGTATTTATGTACAAACACACATTCTCACAGCTGCTATCTACTCACTATTAAATTATATTATTTAATTTAAGTACAAAAACCTTGTAATTTGCACAGATTTGTAATTTTGTCATAATATGTATCACATTGTATTAGTGTCATTATTGTTGTGAGATAGGCTGGCTATCAGGCTATACGACAGTATGCAAAACGTCTACAATGATACAATCTAAACATTGATTCTGAGAGTAATGTAAAAAGTTGACACATTTTATAGCTTCGCCTCATCATAAAATCACCGTAAACTATCTTATAGGCCTAAATCTGAACAGAAACTAACTGCTGGTAATCCGATAGGCCTGATGGGCCTAAGTGTGGAACGGCATTGAACAAATGCGCTGTGTTGTGTCTTCGTCAAAAACATCACTTGTAGACCGATGGTGCGCTTCGCATGACTCCACGTGCAACAGTGAATCCGCAGGCATCAAGTTGGCCAGCAACATGTGCACGGTACTCTGCTGTCACATGCAGATACTGTTGACTGAACTCGCTTCTGTCACTGATGATCGCTAGAATTAACTCTTGACAGCAGTTGTCAGCCAAACATTGCAACGTTTGTCAGTACGCACTCGATGACGATACACAGGCCAACCAGATAGACGAACCATGTCTTCTGGCGCGGGATGCCACCAGTTCTCGCCAACATCACCTGCAAAACATTACAGTGCTTGGACATAACTGCCCATGCTGATTAACCTAGCTTGCATACCTTCATATTTATCATTACTGATTGAATAGAGCACAAAAGCATGAATAATAAACTCTCATAAAGGAGTTTAGATCCTAAACACAATTCATGTCCACAGTTAGGGTTAAACGCATGTAGCAATGAAATAATATACGGCCCCGGTGGCTGACACGATATCGGCTGTTTCCTGCCATTAGTTTGAACTTTGAAGATAGAACGGTCAGTTGTTGGAAGTTGGATATGGCTAATCATTAGTACGGCTGTTCTCGGCCATTTAACAGTGATCTTGCATCAACATGACACTGCTCTTTCTATTTATGCATTTCAAGTTCAACTGTCTCTGCATATATTACGTATACAAATCTAACGACGTCTAAATATTGTTATTCTGCAGTGCTATATGCCTATAAAACAGCATATTGCTGTAAAACAGCGTCTCTTAGACGACACGTCACGCTCATCTTTGCTGCGGACATAGGCGGAGTTTCACTTTTGGTTTTGGCTGAGGCAGTGATGGTCTTGGGGAGGGGCAGCGAGCCCCCTCCCCACCAGCTATGAGATCTGGGGGAGCGCTGTAAGCCGAAATTGAATTTATCATCGTTTATTGAAAGTAATAGCCAGAGGCTGAACAAAATTATACAAAGTAAAGAGAGAGAAACAACTGGTTGATTTGATAGTATCTTACTAACATGGATACAACAAACACCGTCTGTCCGAATTTTAATGATTGCGAGAAAATTTTTGAAAGCCCGAATTGGTGGGGATTAGGGAGCTGATGCCGCTGCCGTCTTTCAATATTGTCACCTAGGATCTAGCACAGACTCTTGATCTCAACAACTACACGAAAGTTTCTCACTCAGTATATTGAC
>Ga0209145_1000183_pt1 | contig 12375 bp, 10 predicted proteins | sample WorMetfiPIANOSA2_FD_187396 | JGI IMG/M metagenome (GOLD analysis project Ga0209145, IMG submission 187396) | Marine gutless worms symbiont microbial communities from Max Planck institute for Marine Microbiology, Germany - Olavius filocauda... | ecosystem: Host-associated > Annelida > Digestive... | reverse complement strand
TACATACCATAAACTTGAGTGTGTTTTTCACTGTTTACTTTTACTGTTTTTAACTCTTGTTTTAAATTTTATATGAATATGAATATGAATATATGAATACTTTCTGCTGCCGAATTTTGTCAGTGTCAGCACAGTCAAGTTGACTGCCTGGAAAGCAGTGTTTTTTTACTCGCCTGTTTAATTTCAATTATATTTTTAGTCCAGTCAACTAAAATTCAAAGTTTCAGTCTTAGTCGGAGCAGCCAATTTTCGTCCGTTTTCATTTTGTCGACTGACAGTTGCCAAATTTGTCACTGTCATTGTCTTTCTTCCAATATTCTTCTGTTGTATGTAATTCATGCAAAACAAAGTAATATTAACATTAAGTGATATTAAGACTAAGATATTAAGTCTTCTCACCACTATCGTCTCCGAAATGACCTATAATGTGTCGATGGGGACGTTAAACCCTACTATACTATACTATACTACTACTATACCACTGTGAAGTTATGTCGACAGATGTCTCATCTCATCATATTGATAATTAATGATATTATTCAAAGAACGTGTTTACCTCCAGTCTGCTGCTGGCAAGGTCCTTCAGTTCCGCCCATAAGTAGTTGACATGCTGCTGTTCCTGCTGTATTCTTGGACTCTCGCTGTGGCCGCTCGCTGTGAGGGCGTCCGACGTCTGGTTGATGTGTTCAATATGCTCCTCATATGCAGCAACTTCACGCAAGAATTCCTCGAACTTCTGCTGCAAAATCTGTTACAAAAACAATGCTTAAACATAATTTGACGCTGGCCACTCAACAGAGTGCAAACTAACACTGGCCACTTGATCGCTTTCAATATGTTTTGCACTTTGTGACCCTGTGACCTTGACCTTTGACCTAATATAAACTGGGCAGTAGAACTCATGATGGACTATCCCTGTGGCAAGTTTGGTGATTGTAGTTTCATCCGTTTTGGTTCTATCGTGCGGACAGACACACATACACAGACGCCTTTCTCCCGTGACTCTCGTCAGCATAGGTGACTACTGCATTCAGTGTGCACACTATGTGGCATCTATATCAAGTGCGGGACATTAAACTCTACTCTATCACTCGATAGTCGCCTGTGTTTTATGTTTGCAACTAACAGACCATCATCTAAGTACGTTTGTATGTATGTATGCATGTATAAAAGAAAAGATTAAGGTGACATAAATTATAAAATGCATGGTCATCTAAAACAGTCAAGCCAGCTACCAGAAAGATTGTGACGTTAATGATGGAAATGATACAGTAAATAAATGAGTTTTCAAGGCTCAGAGGAATGAAGGCAGGGTTAAAACTGCAGTAACGGTTGATGTCCGACTGGTCCATGCCCAGGCGGTGGTAGCAGGAAATGCACAGTCACCTGGCGACTGGCGACGACCTTTAAGTCGCTGGAATGACTAATTATTCTTGCTGACATACTGGTAGATCTGATTCTACATGTGAGATCTGTTGAAGCTGGTCGTATTGTAGTAGTTGTAGTAGGCACATAATGAGGAGATGATGATGACGAACAAATAATATACCTGGACATGTTCAATATCGGTGCCGTAATCCTCTGAGCCGGCAATGGCGTTCTTCTCCGTGATCCAGGCCTGGACGTCCTCCACTTCGCGGTGGAACTCAAACAGCTTCTTTGTTTCGACGAGTTTCCGTCGTCGCGCTGCGGCCAGCTCCAGCAGCTGATGGTACTTGCTCTCAATGTCGGTCTGTTTGTCACGAATGTTGTCCAAGTCAAAATGGCCGCGAGACACGAGGCCTTGGCACAGTGCGGCCAGCTCTTGTATCTTCTTGTCAAAGTTTTCCACGTCGAGTTCTACCGCATCCAGTTTCTTTAGCAGCACCTAGTAACATCGGCAATTCATTTCTGGTAAAAATGCATTAAAACCACATCTCAAAGAACGAACATCCAAGATCATGTCCAATTATTTCAAGAAATCACCCTATAAATGAAAGCACGCCAAGTCTCGTTCATTTGTTTCTTACTGAGAATGCTTTTAGCACTGTTTTCCCAACCATATTATTGGGCAATCTGCTATTATTTGCTAGTCCAGTAAATGGACGTCTTCTCAATCTGCACATTGACTGATGTACAGTGTCCTTGAAGTTTTTTTTACTTAATGACACTTTAATAATACTCGTTCAATAATAATAATAATAATTCGTCAGAAACACAAAGGTATTTCTCTGACACCGACAGCTTACTCCATCTAACAGACAATATCTGAAAAGTGATGATTGGAGGATAAGAGGAAAGATTATCAGAACTGTTCTGTGCTGTAATGTGTATGCACACTCATATAAGCAGTTCTTTTGGGTAAACTAGGGCGTGTTGGTTTAGACTTAAGTTTCTTTTTGTGTGTGTTTTCTTAACTAGGGCTAGTCACAGGGTTAGTATTTTGTGTATTATCTGGCTGTTCTTTGGTTGTCAGTACCAGTGCAATCGATTGCCTGGAAAGACTCGTCTCCAAAATGACCTGTTGTGTGTCGAGTGGGACGTTAAACTCTACTCACTTACTCTTGATGCCAATAGTTGCCAATGCTGTATGCTTGCATTGATGTCCACTGCGAATTTAATGGTAGCCAACGAATGAACAACCGTTTTATTGCCCTTTGATCCAGGATAACTCAGTTGAGCCGGTGCTCTCACAAAGGAGAGACTTACTGGAACAACCACTGGATTTTTATGAGCCGGATGTCCTTCGTGTCACTCAATCAATACTGTCAAAGCAGTACAGGTAAACCCAGTGGTTTGGTCGTCTTTTTAATGGTAGCCAAGACTCACAAAAATCCATAGGGACTGATCACACCATCCTGCTTGACATAGGGTAGTGACATGGACTTCTGATTGGCTCTATAACGTATACTTCAAGTCAAATATCAACCCATAACTCTTATTAATAAACTAATAGTAATAGGTGATGATTATTTTCAAACTACCTGTACAGAATCCTCATCTTTGCCAAAATCCTGGCTGGCTAACAGCGGCTGTTTATCACTCATCCACGAGTCTGCCTCCGCAACTTCAGCATAGAACTACACACAACAACCAAAAACACGACTTTTGGTAATCCTTCTCACAGACGAAAAGATAAACCAACAAATTCAGCGCTGATAACGAGTCTAAGAACACTGCGTACAACATCTTCCATTGACAGACATGTTCATTTACCACACGTAAAAACATTCTATACATACTTCAACAATTTTCAGATACAACGTAAACACAGCAGATGTAAGAGGCAGCGATGGCCCTTCCCTCATCAGGAGTCAGTTGGTGGTTGAAGAAAGGATTAGGTCCAGTGGATGTCTTCAGCACTGGTTGGTGACAGGAAGGGCATCCAGCAACAAAAGTTCTGCATCTATTACCCATATTCACGGAATGTACTTTCCTCCACTCATTCAAAATCCTGCACATTGTCTACATCACTTATTACCTCCAGGAAGGGTTAACTCTGTAGAAGACTTAGATCCCTTGGACATCCTTACACTTTACCTCAAATAAATTATAAACAATATAAACTTTCCTTCCCCACACGTTGCTTCTTCAATAACATCTAACCTATTTTCCCAGTAGTCTTTTAGTTTTTACACACATATATCCCTCTATTTACACAGTCACTGAGTTATGCAATTCTCCGCTTCACTTGTATATTATCTTCCAGTTTTGTTACATTATAGACAATTTTGTTTGTACCCATTTTCTTAGATATTATATTTTATTATTTTGTATTATTGGTTACATTGTATACTATTATGTATGTTAATTGTGTTTATCATTCTTCTTTATCACACTTGTGCGACTGACACTGGTGATAATAAAGGCTACTTGACTTGACTTTTTCCTTCACTCTTTGGCTGTCCCCTTCTTGTGCCTGAGAAGCACATGATGGAATGGTGTTAGAAAGGACTTATGGTAGATGTAGAGTCAAGAGCAAACTGGTTAATCCAGGTTCACCTGGAAGAGTGACCGTTAATCTGGCGGTGTGTTTTTAAAGCGAAGAAGAAAACACACACGTAATCTGGTGGTGTGTTTTAAGGCGAAGAAGAAAACACACACGTAATCTGGTGGTGTGTTTTTAAAGCGAAGAAGAAAACACACACGTAATCTGGTGGTGTGTTTTAAGGCGAAGAAGAAAGCACACACATTTTAACAGCTACTTTCCGGCACATACACGTGAATGTAAACAACCACGTCACAAGCATTATAACGAATGCAATAAACAGTACGGAACCAACTGCATAAAGATTGAAGAAGTCAAACAGACCGTTTGTGATTCGACGGCATCGGTCAATCTGAGTTTTCGTTCGGCTGTCAGCTCTTTCAGCTGCTTCAGGTCGGCAAGCAAGATGCTGAGCTTCGACTCAATCTCCTGCACCGCAGGATGCTTCTTAGCGACCATGTGATGTGCCATGTTCGTGACAGCTTCCATCAGTGTCTCGTGAGCAACAATCTCTGATTCCAGCGCCTGATACACAATATCCACATGTACTGTACATAATGTATCATTGATAAATCAATTTTACATTAAATTCAATTAACATAATCAAATTTAGCAAGATGGATGCAAAAAGCACATAACCGGGAAAAATAAGTCACCACGAAAAATGTGAAAGTGATATGGAACACTTGTGGAGGAATTTCATAGGCTCAGTCAACCTTAGAAAAGCTGCTTGCATGATAAGCAGAAAAAAAACAAAAAAATACACAGTTTATTTTTCACAACTGGCCATCTGGTAAAATGTAATGAAAATGAAAAATAAATGTTTAGACAGGGAAATTAAACTCTGTGTGCTACAAAGTTGAATTCAGTAACGTTTATAGTCTTACTACAATGAAACAACCAGCTGGTAATTGTACATAGTTTCATTACAAGCTGATACATTTCTCAAAACACTGTCCTATTCTGGGGCAGAAGCAGAGTTAAAGGTAAAGGTAATCCCATAGTCGATAGGCAGTCAGCCGCATGTAATTTAGTCATAAACTAGTCCTGCGAAGCTTCGAGATTTGATTCGAATTTGAATCGGACGATTCCAATTCGATTAGAAAGTGATGGGCTAGCCGCACCTGCCGTCGTAGCCTACCACAAACCACGCTCACTGTTCAACAAAAAAACTTCAACTGTTGCACCCTTGTAATTGAGATTTATTTTATGTTTATGATTTTATGTTTATGTAGCAAGAGTATACACACTCGTAAGCACTGTAGGAGCTATCATGCAGTAGGGTAGTTCCCGGTAGTATGCAGTAGGCCTACACAACTCCTGTGGCAATCGGCACTGAACATGTATACGACTACATCGTGATTCGATTCGAGATTCGATTCGAATTCGAATCGTAGCCGCTGATTCGTTATTCGATTCGAACGAAAATTTCTGATTCGCAGGTCCCTATCATAAACCCAGTGGTACTGTTGCCACTACTTTCCACCAGGCCTGCGGTTACCTTCTCAGCTGCAGAGCATCAGCACTCTATGGCCACTACCAAATTATACTGCTTGGTGAACAACTTGTGCAGAGCCGTTACATGAAAGCTAATCTAATCATAACTCAGTCACCTGATAAACTGACATATAAATTCCGTAAAATCACTTACCAGCAGTAATACATTTGAGTTATGCTGTTATGCTGATGATAAACAGATACATTAGGCCTACACAGTACTGACTGCAATACTGTAGTACTAAATTACAGATAGGTAAGGTTAGGTAAATGTGCCATAGTGAAAACTGGGCCATAGACATGGTACTCCTCTCCCTGTCATAGGCCATTGAGCCTGTAAGTGGGTATAATGAGTCTGTGACACAGAGCCTGACCTTCCCAGCCATACAGCATCATCGTTTTGACCGGTTCCAAATTATACTGCTTGGTAACAGGCACATGCTCGGGGTCGTTACATGAAAGCATAACGGCCGGGAGTCAAATCTGCGACTTTTGATCGCAAATCCAGCACCCTAACCATTACTCTATCATGCCACAAGTACAGTCAGAGATCTTGGTACTAACCTGATGTTTCTTCTGCAGACTCTGTACGGTCTGTAGGTTTGTGCCGAGATCTGTCATCGCGGCAGTTGGAAGTTTCTCATGAATCCACAACATCTCGTCGTCGACGTCGCGGTAAAACGTGTACAACAGCAGCGTGTCCTCGAGATTCTCACGACGTATATTGCATGGCTCAGTCAGAGAAACGAACCTGTTAATAACAACATTACGAGTATCAGAGAGGAGACATAAAAGGCAGCGGTGGCCCGTCCCTCTGGTGGTTAAGAAAGGTCGTGTTCCAGTGGATATCTTTAAAAATTATAATAATAATAATAATAATAATAATAAAAATTACACACATTTACACTGTGTCTCAAAAGAAACTGCCACCTTTTTGTTTTGTTTAGAATAACTCGGTCAAACGTGAACCGATTTCAATAATTTTTGGCATATAGAGTCTTGAGGAAACGTTACACCAGAAAGTTGTAAATTTGTCCACCTCACCTGAAATATGTCACCGCACTACCTTGTGAAATTTCAAAAAGTGATTTTTCAAGTATATCACTCATACGTTTCCGAGTATTTTGGCTATCTTTCAATAAAACGAACACAGTGTCAGAGTGCAGCTGAAATCATAACTGTTTACTTATTTTCAAATCGGTCAAGTCGCCTTGAGTGTTCACAGGCGCTGTTGGACAAATTTTCAGAGGATGAAGTTGAGTTCATTTTTTGTGAGGAAAACGGTATATCTTCGATGTAAAGAAATTAAGATAACAGTAGAAATCTATAGACTGTGATATTTTTAATTCACTCCTTAACTGCTTGAATGAGAAGTTTCTTAACAATATTCCCGTTACAAACAGTCAATGAATACTACTTCTGCATTTCACAAGGTAGTGCGGTGACATATTTCAGGTGAGGTGGACAAATTTACAACCTTCTGGTGTAACGTTTCCTCAGGACTCTGTATACCGTACCAAAAATTAATGAAATCAGTCCACATTTGACAGAGTTATATAAAAAAACATAAAGGTGGCAGTTTGGCAGTTTTTTTGAGACACAGTGTACATAGTTCCATAATGAAGAGCTTCAGAGGCGCTCAGCACTGGTTGCAACTGTAAATGTTGTTAGATTTTAGTTTTTAGCGTTAAACTTTTAATTATCTCTTACAATTATAATGCAATGCTGGACATTACCATTCTGTAAATGTGGCATTATCAATCTTCAACTACGATACATGTATGTATGTATGTAAGTATGTATGTATGCTGGCAACAGGAAGGGTATCCAGCCTCAAAATCTCTGCATCAGTTACCCCTCACAGAATGAACTTTCCCTCCACTCCTCTTCATTCATTACTGTCCCTTCTTCTGTCTGAGAAGGACATGGTGGGATGGTGTTAAAGAGAATGTATGGAGAGGGAAAGTCAATGGAGAAACCAGCTAATCTGGGTTTGCCTAGAATAACAGCCATTAAACCAGCACGTTTGTATTACATGTATAGCAGTTGTATTAGCATTTGTATAGCTGCTGCTGCTGTAGTATTCTGCCCATGTGGCAGGTTTCCATCTTCACTGACGCCATCTTGATCTGTCTTGTGCCAACATCTTTAGTTCATCATAACTGATAAGTTCTTCCTCCGTCTTCAACAACCAATCCAAGAAAGAACATTGTTCTTGGTCGTCCACAACCTTTCCCCCCTTGTATTCGTCATTCTAACGTTGTCCTTAGTAATAAATCATGTCTGAGGATATGACCTAACCATCTCTTCTGTCGACTTCTAAGCATGTCCATCATTTCTCTTTCTGTGTCTATCATTTGTAATAATTCTTCATTTGTTTTGTATAGCAATACACATTTATTACATCTTGAGACAAAGACATTCGTACAAGTTGCTATCGTGCTATCACAGAGAAATCCGTAAATACCGTTCGCTGATTCGCTTGGTGCGGTCGTTCAGTTCTGACGCCATGAAATGACGCTGCTGGGTGAAGAGATCGGCAGTGTCGCTCAGTGACTGCACTTTCTCCTTATGTCTTGCCGTGTCTTCTTGCAGCAGCTGTATTACAATAGTCAAGTCACACGTCACAAACACTGCAAAACTGGCTTCAACTTCACACTGCACTATGCTCTCAGAGTCAGTAAACCATGATAAATACACTGTCTAATTTACTGCTTGTCGGATGGGTAAAATTTAACAACCATTTCAATAAAAAGTGGTTATTTTGCCTGCGAAAAAGTCAGCTGAATTTCACTAAGTATACCAACATCAAACATGAAGCAACGGGTGAAGCTAAGGATGATTTATTATAAGATGTTATCTTCTTTTGCCTATCTATCTTCAACCGTAGGTTGCCGACAATGGGGCTGCATGGACGAATTTCTTCCACTGCTTCTTGTCTTTGTGTCTTTGACAAGTCACTCTGCTGCCTGTCATATATATCACTTTCCTCTTTGCTGTAAGTCCTCTTTGATGTTGTCAATCCATCTCTTGCTTTGTCTTCCCCGACTTCTTATACTGGATACCAATGTAGCAGCTATGCTGCATATAAGATATTATCTAATACATGAGAAAAATAAACTTGTATCGTACACAGCAGCCAGAGTTAAATGAAACATAAACAGTTGTTGACGTCTTGAAATAATGAGTGAGTGAGTGAGTAGTTTCTTAACGGCACATCAGCACATAAAAGGCTATTTCATGCCATCAAGGTTATTATGGAAGTAAAAACGAATATAAGTAATCAATAACAAAAAGAGAATATAAAAAGTGATGTAAAATCAAGGCTATTGAGCTTGAAATAATGAGGTGTTAAATGATGACTATGAGGTGTATTAAACAAGAATGGCGTCGTACCTGATGCTTCTTGAGTAGATTACTGACACCAATGATGTCCTTGCCATGATCTTCAGAGCTCAACTGTGACTCAACCTCGTCCATCCAAGACTCCAATTCGTCGGCCTGACGGTTGAACGACAGTGCCTAGTACAACAACGACAAATCTTCAAGAAATAGTATTCCCGGATCTAGAACAGAATGCAGATCCTCCCCAAAATATAATCGACTGTAACATTACATATACATTTATTGTTGTTTAGCAGCCATAAGCTGGATAAAGACAGACACACAAATTATTAATCAGACACAGGAAGAACACACACAGTAGAATAAAATGTCACAAGTGTCACTGATAGTTAGATAAGCAAAAGGGTAGGAACGAATTTTTAAACTGATTGGTCCGCATACGGAATGTAGGATAAGCTGAGCCGACCGTAGACGACCAATCAGCTGAGTGAGTGAGTAGTTTCTTAACGGCACATCAGCACATAAAAAGCTATTTCGTGCCATCGAGGTTATTACGGAAATAAAAATGAATATAAGTAATCAGCTGAGTATCACGCTTTTCAGGCAACAGATAAGTCCTTGTTGCTTGTCCTACCCTTCCCAAAAATTTTACAAACATTCAACTACAACTTTCTGAGTAACCTTCTCAAAACCAATAAAGTAAAAACCTTTTCTCCTTGACAGAGGTTAAGACAAGCTAGTTACAACTATACGCTGGACACTCGATATAGTTGTAAACTCACGCCGGCCTTCAATATGTTTTGCACTTTGTGATCCTGTGACCTTGACCTTTGACCTTTTGACCCCAAAATCTTATCACTTGTAGGATATCCGAAGGTCATTCCATATACCAAGTTTGATCACTTTGGGATCATTCGTTTCTGAGTAATCATGCAGACAGGCACACAGACAGGCGCACAGACATACACTACTAAACACTTTACTCATCAGCATGAGTTAAAACTGAAAATCATATCTATTGCAGTCAAATGCATTTAAAAGCATTGAGATGCTCTCCACAGACCTCATAAGCTTGTTGCAGCCTCTCTTTCTTCTCCTCGGAAGCAGCAAGTAGACTTTTCCACGTCAGCTCGAGATGTTGGATCTGATCTTCAATATCTTTGCTTGCATAGTGACTTTGCTTCACCAGGCCCTCGCCTTCCTGGTGACATAAACTAAGCAAATTAGCACTAGCAATGGAGGTGGATTTTGTCCAGATACAAAGTAATCAAGTTATGGTTCTCGGACCCGATTCTCAAAACTTCCTACGAATGTCTCAAGTTTCCCTATGCCCAGTGTAAGCCTTTCCCAAATTGTTCCAAAGTCATCATTATGGGTTTCCTATTTTTTACTTAAAGTTCTACAAAGAATTTCTGAGAATTAGTAAATTGTCCTATTTTCCGTAGGACTTTCTTAAGAAAACGTTAAGCCTGTAAGTTAAGACTTTGGAACTCTTGATAATCAGGCTCATTCACATTGCATACAGTAATGCAGAGACAACATGATGTCAAACGTAATCACAAACAGCACAGCACCAAAAGATGACACATTTTAACTAATCCATATGTGTATACATACAACTGTAATCAATTCACCCATATAGCCAGAATTGGTGCTCATCTAGTAATATAAGTGTATAAGTTGTTTAAAGCATTCGTAGAAACTTTTTTTGCAGAAAGAGTTATAAATGTATGTAATAGGCTAGTACTGTTAACTTTTCATCATTGGCCACTTTTAGATGTTCCATTCAGAATGTTGATTTTCTTAAATGTGGTTTATATTGATTTATGGCTATGTTTATATTAATTTACTCATTTTCTTAAATGCAGTCTATATTAAATAGTCACTTTGTGAAATGTACTAATTTGTGTAGTTTAGGGCATTTGTAAGTGCGTATTATTACGCCTTGTTGTCCTGCTCGTTTTACTGTTATCCTCACTTGTTTTACTGTATCATCTTTGAGCAAATAAATGATGATGATGATGATGATGATGACGATGATATTACTATAAACCACAACACTGCAGTGCTGAGAATGTAGACTTACTGCCGAGGCAACGTCGACACGTTTGCGGTTGGCCTTGACTTCTGCCTCGAACGCCTGATGTTTCTGTAGCTTGCCTTTGAGGTTCGTTGGGTCACGGTACGACTCGTCAGACGCAACCTGCATCTTCTCACTCATCCAGCCAAGCACCTAACACCGCACACATCCACAGAATAATAACAGCAACAACAATCAGCACAAAAACACATAAAATGCAACGTTTTCGTGATATCTAAAAAACTACTTTTCCAGCATTGGCCTCAGTCAGCCTTAAAACTCACCAATGCCTTGCTAATGTGAGTTTATTCTGACTGCCTTCTCGGACTCTGGACTGCTCAGCTGTTTTAGGTTTAGTTTTTTCCGTTATCCTTTTTAGTTTGGAAGATGAGGTGGACTAAACTGGCTATCTATCAGTTTCTGATTTACAAGTTAAACACATCCTGATTGATTAACTGATTGATTGATTGATTGATTGATTGATTGATTGACTGACTGACTGATAATTGGCTGGCTGGCTGATTAATTGACTGATTGATTGACTGACTGATTGATTGATTGATTTAGTACCTCATAGATGTTACAGAGGAATTGTTGATACGATCTCGACTCAATCAGCTTCAGTCGTCGGGACTCCGTCATCTGCACGACTCGGCCCATGCGGTCAATCACTCCATCACAGCGAGACTCAATCTGCTCCGAAGCGTAATGATTCTGTGCCAGCAGCGCCTGACACAGCTGTTCAAGGGTCGTTATCTTCTCGCGTTGAGCCTCGAGCGTCGTCGTAAAGCCCTCGTGTTTCTTCATCAGATCATCCACGCTAGACAGCGAGTTCTGTACAATCGATCAACAGAAATCATGTTATTAACACCACACTCAACCCAATATAACATATCGGTGTTCACTTTAGTATCATATAGGCCTACATCTCCGAAATAACCGGTTAGGATTAGGGTTAGGGCTAGTCTTTATTATTATTTAATATTATCATTATATTATTAAAAATATTTCTGAAGCGCAATAAAGCAATTAGTCAAAGCGCCATGGCCTAACTTTCCCCAAACAAAAATGACTAAAATGAGTAACATATTATGCCTAGTAGCCTAGTATAGTACACCTGGTACCATATACCCCTAGTACACGTCATACAGTACCCCTATAACCTACAGTATCCTAGTACCCCTACAGTACCCCTCATATAGTACCCCAGGCTATTACCTATAGTACACCTAGTACCCTGACATCAATTAATCATTTTCAAGTCCACAACAGAAATAAACTCACTCCAACATCGTCGTTGGCCAGAAATGCTTCCTTGCTGCTGAGCCAGTTGTCTGCTTGTTCCGCGTATTCCTCATACACCTCAATAAGACAACATCACCATCAACATCATATTCTTGCTCATTAGTACTAAAGCTAAATAAAAATAAAAACTTCCCACCACAGATCCTCTCCCATCCACTGGACTATATTCACGGGGGGGGAG
>Ga0209145_1000182_pt1 | contig 12396 bp, 6 predicted proteins | sample WorMetfiPIANOSA2_FD_187396 | JGI IMG/M metagenome (GOLD analysis project Ga0209145, IMG submission 187396) | Marine gutless worms symbiont microbial communities from Max Planck institute for Marine Microbiology, Germany - Olavius filocauda... | ecosystem: Host-associated > Annelida > Digestive... | reverse complement strand
ACAGACGTCCAGCCTATATCTATTACGTGCTTCAGCATAGCTGACGCAAGTAAAAACTATGTGTACACTGTGTTTAAAAAACTACACCTTTTGTTTTGTTTAGCCTTTTTAATTTATATAAATTTTCAACCGAAATGCGATCTTCAACATTGAACACCACATGTCCTCTGATATACCAGTAACATTAGGCGTAAAGTTGTAAAACATTCAAACTACCAATAACAAGTTACTAAAAGGGTGTAGTTTTTTAAACATAGTGTAGTTAGAACTGTGCTTGTTTATATTATCGTATTCTGGCTGTCAGCATCGGTTGCGTATTGACGTTTGTATGTTTACACTTGTCACTGCAACAGTTGCATCATTCCAAGTCAGATGGTTGTATCACAGCTGCAGATTTTCCGACATTTATAACTCACACAATAAGACATACTGCACATAGTATAATCTGTTACAGAATTGCTGAGGTTGCAGTAACAGTACAGTACAGCTACTTTACAAAACAATACACGTCACTAACACAGGCAAAAAGCTGTCAAGTATCTGCAGTAAAACCAAAAACCATCTCAGCAATACTTAAGCCCGGTTTCCACTACCCGAGTTCACGGGCCGAGTTGACGGCCCGTGAACTCGGGTGCATTTTTTGACAGCCGAGTTCACGGCCCATGAACTCTGGTCGTGAACTCGGGTAGTGGAAACCGGGCTTTACTGCTATCAACAGAAATGCCCGACATTGTCAAATTAAAGTCTGATTTAGTTGCTGAAGAGGATATTGCAATATCCATTGCGATCAAACGAAACAAAAGCGAGATTTATAAACTGCACAGTTTGAAAAGATGAAAACCAAAGTTAAAATCAGGCACTATATAGTATATATTATTTGACAGACAACTGTACAGCACTGGTTAACGCTCCACATCTTTACGAATAAATATTACATATGGACAAAACAGTTCTCACGAGACATACACTTATGCTGAACTTACTTATTTAAACAAGTTGCTAAAAAAGTTTATCGCACGGATAACGATTGGACCTATTAAATGACTCTCGTCACCAATGAAAGACTTCATATCTTGTGATCGCAGTCCATACAACAAGAACTGATTATACAAACAAAATCAAAATCTCCACGAGAAGAGTGACGTCCGAGTTAGTTGGAAACTGTACAGCAGGATCGTGTCAGCATCACAGAACTGTTGCTGATCTAACGCAACCTACAAATATGTACAGTAATCTGCATCAGTCGTCAGTTGCAAGGTGTGAGATACAGTCCATAAAGCAGAGATCTGAGGTGTTCACTGGCAATCACGATTTGCTGGCAGTCTTCGGAGCTTCAGTCACAATGCTGCCATAATAATGCTTCAGAACTTCTTCGATCTGTTTGCACCACTTCAGCGCGTTACCTTCCTGATCTTCGAGGTAGTACGTTCGATTCGGCTAGATGCACACACATACGTGACGAGAACGGGTAAACGTCGCAAGCTACAGAAATAATAATACTGTGATACTGCTGTGCCAAGAGTCTCCACAAAAAACAAGCAAACAGAAAGCATTTGATTTACTATGTTAGTTCATCATTTTTATTCTCATCACTTATCACCTGCAATTTCTGTTCCCGCATCGGTCATGCATTTTCCACCCTTGCTATTTTGGTCCCACATTTTCCGGTCTTGCATTTTCCACCTCTGCAATCAGTGTTGTATAGATTACTTCAAAATGTGTAATTGATTACAATTACAATTACTTAATAAAATTCCAGTAATTGATTATAATTATAATTACTTAAAATCAAGAAAGTAATCAATTACAATTACTATTTGAACTTGAGTAATCAATTACTTTTGAAGTACTTTCAATGGAATCACTGTCATGATAATAATCTTTTTAATTTTGGGCCCCTCACTAACTTTGGAAAGGTGAAGCAAGGCACTTCAAATTGGGCACACAAACTGACCATGGCAAGTTTTAACCGACAGATGATAAAATACCCCCAAATGGGGTGCGGTCAGGGTTATGTAACCATCCTTTTAACTTTTGGGACCCTCCCATAGTGCCAAGCACTTCATATTTGGTATTTAGGTTAATCATCGACAAGCACTATACAATGATAATACAAATATTACCCCATCAACATGACGTAACTCTTTATATTTTGGGACCGCTCCCTGAATTTTTAAGTTTGAAGCTAAAGAAAAGTTTTGTACATAGATTGACAATACTATCCAACAGTTTATTAAAAATTGTGACATAAAGCATTTTTTACATTTTACTGCCATATCTGGGATCTCTGAACAGATTTTTTAAATTTTATTTTTGAGCTTTGCTAGAGGTATGCGCTCTAATGAGTGCACTTTAAGTTGTAATTGTAATCTAAAATTATAATTACTTGCTCTGAAATTGGTAATCAATTACAATTACTGAGGTATGGTAACTGATTACAGTAATCATACAACACTGCCTGCAATGTTGGCCTCATTTTCCAGTCCCACATTTTTCACCAGCCATTTGGTCTTGCATTTTCAAGTCCTGCATTTTTCACCCCTGCAAATTGGCCCTTCATTTTCAGTACTCCATATCACCATCCATCACTCCAGGCTTAAAACTCATCTAAAGAACAAATCTTTCCAGCCATAGACTGAGCTACCCACTGAACTTCCTTCACCATCTCTCAGACTTTATCAAGTGTCTCATTCTTATTGGTTTTTACTACTTCTAGTTTTCATTAAGTTTTCTGTTTTGTCGCATGTGGCTAGACTAAGCTGGCAACTCGCGAACTGTTTAGAAATATACATAATGCATTCCATACACGAGTATACTACTGAAGAAGACACCTTAACAAGTTTTCATCAGTGACTATGTCATTCATAAAAATACAAATACGGAATGAATGCACTCACCGTGTGAACAAAAAATATCTTGAAATTCTTTGCTTCAGGCCTTAGCTCTTTTGACCTAACCACAAAACACCCATCATCAGTAGCAGTGTTTAGTGTATTAGGTCTAGTCAAGTTAATATTAGTTTTCTTCATTTCTATTTTCTGTTATTTTGCTGTTCTTCTTCCGTACCACCTCAAAAATGGTCTACAATGTATCCAATGGCATGACAAATACTCACAGTATTATTGCTTCATAATTTGTCCGACGAACTTGCTACGAGCAAAGAAACTTTACATGATTACTCCGGTAAGCAACTAAACTTACAATTTAGATGTCCATCATTACAAAATTGCAAAATACAAAATACTGTATTAAACTCTCCAATACTAACCATGGTATTTCGCCTTTCAAGACCATGTTTGCTGCATCAACGTAGAACAGCCTCGGTCCCTCGGTCAACAGAAACATTCGCCGCCGAGCAAAGAGACCCTATCAACGACATGTATGTAACAAATTTGTTTCATGTACAAATGCCACAAAACAAATCAGTGACAAAATATTAACAAAAAATAACAGTCATCAATTTACAAAGTAAATGGTGCGAACGACAATGCAACAAACAAAACATGCACAAGTTACACCACATATCTACTGCAATGCAGTACAACACTATTTATAGAATGTGTTAACTCACATAAATAAAATAACAGAGATTGTTTTGTTCTCTGCTAGTGCTAACAACACAAGTCAATACCTTTTCATAACATTAAGTCACGCAGACTCTGCATTACTGTACATCACATACAACTGTTATAATGGTCATTATCCAGGTTCACCTGGGTTGGCCACTGGTGTCCTGGTGGTCTGAGACTGCTGAGCAGTATTTTTACAGGCCAAATGCCCAACAAACAGTGTCAAAGCACTGAAGGCAAATCATCGTAAAAGTTAACGTAACAACTGACTAACCTTTCTCTTCTCTAAAAATCCCTGCTTTATGATTGCTTTGCCATCGATGAACTTATGGAAAATGTTGTTTTTCGCTTGCTCTTCGAGTATAATGCGCCTCTCAGCGTTGCTATACCTTGTTCAACATAACAGTAAAAAGCACGTTAACACTTTACGCAACAGTCCTGACTATGACTGCTACGACAGTTTATACGGATGAAAAAAAAAACAGATTCTGACAGTACCGGCAAGATTTATAAAAATATAAATGAAGTGAGTGAGTAGAGTTTAACACCCCACTTGGCACATAACAAGTCATTTCCGGGATGGGTCTTTCCAGGCAATCAGTTGTGCTGGTACATGTACTGACAACCAAACAAGAACCAAAAAATACACACAAAAAACAAAACAGCAAACTCTATGACAAATAAACTGGCAAATAACACAAAAACACACACAAAAGAAACTAAGCCCAAGGCCCTAATATTTGATGATTGACGCAAATTTGGTTAAGTTATCCAAATCAGCCAAATTTCAATTATGTTGCAAAATGTGGCTCTGTCTGTATAGTGAATCTTATGCCGAAGTGAACAACTTTCAATTCCTGGCAAGTTTCAGTCAGTGACAAACTTCAAAACAGAAACTTAATGTACATGGCAAGACAAATGTAGCAGATTTCTGCAGCCACACAGAATGCTTACGACAACTAACTTTGCCATGTGATGCGTGCTTAATTACAGCAATCTTTCATGACAGTGATTAATTCATCATGCCAATTACAAGTGATCACTTGAAAAATAAAATAACAGCAACACACGTAAAATGTAAATGAAATGAAACTGTACATATTACACATATGGCAAAATATGAACAAACCTGAAACTAATGACAAATTAAAGAAGTGAGAAAAGAACTAAAAATGAATTTAAAAAAGGGCAAAATTATGCTGCTAAATATAAAGTAATAAACAAACGTGCAGAGTCATATAAACGGACTTGACAGAAAATCCAGCCAGTTCTATAACAGAATTGCAAATTACCAGTCTGAGCCATTTTCTAGATGCTTGTCACTACTCAAAGCCAAGTCGCCTTCAAGCAACCTTGACAGCTGCTGATCATCAAGCCCAGGCTGTCAAAGACACGGTCATTCATCATAATCTGTCAGTACATATCAGTTAACTGATACCACAATGGTGTTAGTCCACACAGCACAGCACAATCAACAAGTCGTTCATTCGATTCCCATCATTCCACTGCCACTTAACTACTCCGGGCAAGTCGTTCACACAAATGTGCCTCTGTCATCATGCCGGCTACAGAGTGGTAGGTAGAGTAGGGTTTAACGTCCCACCAAACTCATTATAGGTCATACCGGGGACGATTTTTACGGGTCAGATGACCCAACCAACAGTGTCAAGCACCGAAAGACAATAGTTGGTCAGTCCACCAGGTAAAGGGCCAATCCCACCAGGCCAAGCCCTCTACAAGGTAAAGTGAAGTAAGTATAATTTTGAAAACACTTACATAGCACCATAAAGTCCGAAGATACAGAGGTGCTTGGAGGACTGAGAGCTAATGAGTGGTAATGCTCTGCAGCTCGGAAGGCCTACCCGTGGTTTTTATAAAATCGATTCTGAGCAGGCCAAGCCCATGCCTTGACAGATGGATGGGGATCTTGTCAGAAGTTCTTTAAATGACATCAGCAACAGACTGTAAACCCTATAGTTGACTCGATGTCCATTAACAACAGACAGTCTGCAATCACTCCATGAGGCAAGTGACAATGCAGTCAACTGGCTGGACACCACAGTGACTAAATCATTTGCAAAATAAAATGAACTGTAGAAGATTATTTTGCACTTGGCCAGTTAATGACTTAAACTGCAAATTTTGATGACTTTTTATACATAAGAAATTTCTAAATACTAAGGAGCACTGCACAGTTTTCCTGTGATGAGATTCTTGTTCTGCTAGTGCATCAGAATTGAGTAACTGAAAACAAGTGGCAATATATTGGAAATGCTGCAAGATAGAGACATGATTACCACAGATGACTAACAGTAACTCATACACCTCCTATCAATTAGCATCACTGCTGCTGAGTGATGACCCTGAGTTACCTTTAAAGGTATCTGTAAACTATAAGCATGTACTTGTATTTGTATTTGTACGGCGCCGGTGGCCGATTTCATTGTAATTGGCGTAAGTTCTAATTTGTATTGTATGTACTGGCATTAATAATTTGTTAATAGAAATTCGCATAATTCATGAAACTGAAACCTTACATAACAGAATTACTTTACTGCCATATGATCAGACCAACAAACAGAACATCACCGTGTACTGGCTCCAAAGATTTTCGGAGTCTTCGGAGTTAGCTGGTAGAAATGGATGAAGCTCTGGTGGACTTTGGAGATGCAGAGTGTCCCACTCCATGCCGGCAAAAAACTCGTGTGCTTTCAGTGCAGCATAGCCACCAGCCTCGGCACAACCAAGCCGCTGTGTGTGGTCAATTACCTGGGACAACAATGTTTCATGATACACAGGCTCAACGGGAACAACGGTGTCACCACAAAGGGTAAACCATATGTCAAAATCAGAGTAACAACAGTAGGAGCAGCAGTGCCAGTAATAATGAGTAAAAAGTATCATTAGCATATGTGAGCCCTGCGTTCTGGATGACCTAAGTGAGTAAGTGATGCTTCTATTGGCTTGCTGAATCTTGGCAATTAGCCACAAATGGTTGTTCATCATTTCCTCAGTCCTATAGCTACAGATGCCAAAGTTTAATTACCTCAAGCCTTTCACTGTTCAAACAGATACGACAAGTTCTGCAAAAACTCATCAAGTTATTCTTGAGTTATTATTATTATGAAAATGTATATCGTACAAAAGTACACAGAAAAAATGAAAAATAAAAACACACAGGAGACAGTACAAAATTATATTAAACATTTAATTACCAGTAACTTTGTGACGAGATCTTTTGCATGGACTGGAAATCCCTCAGGAAATGCATAGTCAAGTTTGACAACTTTCTGAAAAATTTGATATTCATGGCTACAAGTACAAAGAAACAGTATCTTAGAAATTTCAACAAAGCTCAGTCAATTTTATTCTGACTGTACAACAATATGTAAGTTGACCAGAACAGTCTACTCGTATCTGTTTGGATTGCACCTTCACTTGTCACCTTTCGATGACAGCCGAAGTCATTCTTAACAGATTGAGCTTCAACTAACACTTGAGTTGACTGAATGCTCTGAATTGCCGCTCTTAACATTACCATCTGACATGTTTATCACTCTAACTGTCTAAAGTGTTCACATGTTTATCACTCTTACTGTCTAAATTGTTCATGCAACATTTCTACATGTGTCACTCAATCGGTACATGTTTAATGCTAATGGTGATAATAATTACAATAGTAATAATAAAACTATCCAATAAATACCTTTTAATATGAATGTTTGACTAAGGTCGTTCAAGGCGAAAACAGGAAACAAGAGAAAGTTGAATACGAGACAGTGCATAAAGGAAATGTGTACATATGCAAAGTAACACTTTGGCAATTTTTTTGACTTTTAATGCACAACGTTTCTAAATAATATTACATTGTACGGCTACTCTGCAACAGCCGACTTTCATTATTTCAGTAACATATGCTCGCAAAATCATAAACCTTGAACTTGTCTACTGCTGCACTATGATAATAGCAAACATTACAGACCTTCCCCAAAATGGATGCTGTCCAGACAACAGCTGATATATGATGCATCCTAATGCCCATAGGTCGGAACTACACACATAATTAAACATATACAATTCACATCCGGCAAATGTTAATGTGATGCAGTAATTACTGTTATATGGCTGGCTGTGGTATTAATGTCCCACAAGCAATTTTAAGTGGCCTACCTTATGCATGCTCTCTGGCATATCCTCAAAAAATCTCTGAGGATTACTGGCACAGCATTTTTACAATCTGGATGCCTTTCATGCTGTCCAACCAACAGTGTCACAGCACTGAATGCAAATAGAACATTGAGGTGCCACTTAATATGAAACTAGAAGGGCACTCATTAGAGTGCACAGCTCCACCAAGGAATACATTTTATTCTGCAATGTTAAACTTGTACATAATATCGAAATATGACTCATCGCTAAACTGTCAGCATTATAGTGCTGGGTAAAGTAGCGCTATTTTACATACTGCAAATAATATTTCTGAATAATAAGAAATAATATTTCTGAATCTAGATCAAAATGCAGACCATCCCAAAATCTAATAAATTATTCCTTGTCCTATAGCTACTTTTCCCTGTTCTACACTCCAGAGACCCACCCAAAAATTTCACGAACATTCATCTGCAACTCACTGAGTGATCTTGTTAACAGACAAACCAACCAACCAACAAACGAACAAAAACATGGCACAGTTAAAATGTGCAACAAATACAGAAAAACTGTATGCACTTGCATATGAATATAGACGTGAAAGAAGTACCTGTAATAGGACATGTTACTTTTCAAAACTTCTGGCGAGACATATTGTGCAGTGCCAACAAATGACCTTTTACGAGATTTAGACTTTTCATCAGCATTCTCTAAAAAAATCCACAAAATGACTTGTTTGATGACAATACACCAGCCTGGGCACAGTATATTTCTTTTTTCAGGACAGAAAATTCTAAAATTTCAGGACATTTTTCAGGACATCAAAACCACGTATTCATGCTGAAATAGTGTCACCGAGTCATGCAAAAAATACAGTAGCTGCCAGAAACCAGTAATATAAGTGTGGTGTTTCTTTTAGTAAGGCAGGCTCACATGGGCAGGGGCATCCACTCCCTGAAGCATTTAAGAAATGCTTATGTACCCACAGCAAAGTCTGCAGTGAAGTTTTCGTTTCTTGGCAGCATGATCTGACGTAGTGTGAGGTACAACACTGCCTGCAGTCATCTTCTGTCAGCAGTCAACTGTCCGCTCGAGTTTCCTCAGCTTCTCTTCAATTTTTTCTTTCTCATGCATTATGTCAGCTAGCTGTTTAGTACTGGCATTCAACTTCTCATTGCCCGCACTTAGCATAGCCTGTGCAACAATGGCTACTGTCCCTGTTATTATCTACATGCCAACCAAGCAATTGTGTGGCAGCTGTAGCACCACCAATATCACAAACGATGTCACCCGAGTCACAACTAGTTGGGTTATACTCCGAGTCATTATTGCTATTATCTGCACAAAACTCTTCGTCTTCTGACATATCTAACAATATTACAATATCAGGCAAAAGAAAGGCATCTTTTCCTTCTGCTCACTGCCATTTCTAGCATATTTGTAGCAATGGCGGGAGCAGATGAAAAAGCAGTGACTGTCAAAGATTTTCTTTATATTCATTAGGTCCAACATTCTCTGCATGCCAGCAGACCACTTACCGTACTGCCATGCTCATAGGTACCACAAATACAGTACATGACGTGTGACATAACAAAATATATGACGAGATATTGCATCAGTAAAAGGAAATGTGTTAAGCAATGTATATGTTATGGCTACTACAGATTAACAACTATCAACGTTTTGTAGTTGATATATAAGCTGCATATTCCACAGATAGTCATTATTTTGTAATACCTCGCTGGAATGAATGGCTTTTTCTTTTTATATGCTGATGTGCTATTAAGAAACTACTCACTTGCTCTGTTGCTCACTCCAATGTATTTTAAGCTCTTATGTTTGAGCTGCTTCGGCAAAACAAATCAAATACCAATATATGAATATGATACAATGTGCAATGCATTTACAATCTTAATAATGATGTGTTTAGTACAGTGTCCCTGTAACACTGTGTTTATAACTGCCACTTATATATTATATATATATTCATAAGACAAACATTTGCACTAACGGTTGTCTTGATTCTCAATTATTTTTGCCGAGCCAAAATCTGTGATCTGGATATGCATTTCGTCGCCAAGTAAAATGTTCTCGGGTTTCATATCCCTACAATACCATTATACACATCAAGAAATCGATACATGCAATCAACTAATTTACTAAGCCAAATAATTCTTACATCACCAGGCTTGTAGTAAATCAACACTAGTGTTTGACTTGTACCGGATAAACTAACACAACTAAGACATCATTACATTAATAAAAATGTGGTTCCTTTGAACAGTTAACTAACAAAATAACTATAGATTTCTATAATACATAGATACAGTTAAGTGAATACAACTGTATTGGACCACAGGGGCCAATTCAGTGCTTGCAACAACAACATTTCTGCCATATTTGCAGTGTATGTAAGTATGTGACATAGTGACCTTCAAACACTGCTATGTAGTGAAATGTCTATAAAGGTTATTCTCACCAAGTTTGAAGTCAAATGGCCATTCAGTTCACTACTAATAGTTACGACACTTTGCTGCTAATAAGTTGTGTGGGTCAATCCCTCCACCAATCTTGAATCTGTTCTCAAGTTCTGTCTACCTCAATTGAAAAGCAGTTGCAGTCAACTTACACACGCCATATAACATAGCAATCAGTTATGTTTGTGAAAACAGCACTCAAAAAAAACAAAAAATAGACCCTAGAGTAATTCTGTGACAGGCTATGCTCTTTTTCCCACCAATTATTTCAATTATCTAACAAACATAGGAATGTAAACATGCAATACCGGTGAATGATGCCAATAGAATGTAGATATTCCAATGCTTGTATAACCTCAGCTACATAGAATCTGGTGCAGTTTTCATCAAAACATCCCAAACGCTTGATGTAATCCAGTAGTTCTCCTCTTCTTGCATAACTGAGACCAAAATCTAATGCCACGGTTAAGATAACCAACCATAAAAATATAACCAACCAGTATAAAATTGCTAACACAAAAGTTATTCGACTTGATCTCATTTCAGTGCCAGCAAAAGATACAGAGTCGGTCATCATCCTGAAATGTAAAGTGAAGCTGTACGAAGAACGGATGATTAATCTGCATAAGCACCTCCTTCTCGCGTTTCACATACTGAGTTTTGTTTTCACGCACAATGTGCCGTTTCTCAAGTACTTTAACTGCACATCCATCCAACATCAATAACATGATATACAATGTGGTGAGGACCCCTTGTTTTCTTGAATAACTTCTAGAAAAATTAAGCAATTTCAATAAAAGCTTTAAAAACTATAACTGAGAAAATGCTGATTCTATGTATCTGAAAAAAATTATGTATTGTTAAATATATTTTTGCTAGCAGCAATGGACTGAGGACAACAGTAAAAACATTCTTGCAGGAATGGAATTTACCACTGAAAAACCAATTCATTAAATGGCAGTGAGAAAAGGTTGCTCATATGTATGTCTCACATTCAGGAAAACATCCCTTTCTTTTATTGCACAGCATGTACAAAAAATAACCAATATAAATGAAAAACGTGGTTTAACACATTACTGCAAAATCAAGAAACAAAAACAAAGGGTCCACTTTTATGAACACAGTTTATTATGCACATATACAAACGTTTTATGCAAACAGACATAGTAAACTTAACAAATCATCTAGTAACTTTCATTTATTGTGCGTGAACACTATATCCTAAATGTATGACATTACATACGGGTAAAATCTAACAAATCACACAAAAATAACAACAGTCTTACTAGCAAATTCTTTCTTTGTACTAATCTCTTTTGCTAAGAACACCTACAAATCAAAAATTCACATGTAACAGATGGTGAAAAATAATAAATAGCACCAATAAAAATGCATTACCAGAAAACTGTATCGACCTATAATAACCAATTTGATGCCGGCAACAGCAATCTGCCATATTTCTACATCCAGTGTATAATAATAATAAAATAATAATAATCATATTTCTATAGCGCCATAAGGTCGTGACTTCAGTGGCACTGGAATGTATGTGACCTAATGATCCTAAAACACTTCTAATTTATTCTACTGATGAGCTAATCTATATCATATTTAAAACTGTTATAAAACCACAAGGTGTGCTTCTTACTGAGTTCACCTGGTACAGTATACAGTGAAACTTCCGTCCCAAATATTATACATGTATTATACATGTCTTTTATACTGAGAACAACTGTCATGCTGTATTTGCTCTAAAGTTGTTTAGTGCAGGACAAAAGATCGAACTATAGTTACTGTAAGAAAACTTACAGATGTTCAGTGTTTCAAAAAATAATGATTTTAAGGCTATTCACAAAAAAATAATAAACACAATAATATTCTCAGAAATTCTAACAAAGGTTATTCATGACTAATCCAAAGTAAACAAACTTAACTCACAGTTGAGAAAGAGCCCTCGCCAATGACCTTTCCAAATACAAAATCACTGGGCTTCTTCTTAACCTGAGATGCTGATGCCTGATCCTGCATGGTGAGCTAAAAATATAAACATCACTAAATTACAACAAAACAACGGCACATGTGAATAAGATACCGACATCGTTTTTGACTTACTTTGACTTTTGTGATCATTCGTGACTTACCGTTAACATGATTTCTGCTTTGAAATCACTAGGCCTATGTCGCTGAAATTCCGCTTATTG
>Ga0209145_1000181_pt1 | contig 12401 bp, 6 predicted proteins | sample WorMetfiPIANOSA2_FD_187396 | JGI IMG/M metagenome (GOLD analysis project Ga0209145, IMG submission 187396) | Marine gutless worms symbiont microbial communities from Max Planck institute for Marine Microbiology, Germany - Olavius filocauda... | ecosystem: Host-associated > Annelida > Digestive... | reverse complement strand
GACTCAAGACTCATTTGTTTAACTGTAATTGACAATTGACATGTCAAAGCAACACTGTATTTCGCGGCACATTGACAATTCGCGCCCTTGTAATGGGTTATGGGGTTCCATGTTACGGCGCGTTAGAAATTGTCGGTTTATTATTATTATTATTTCCTTATATTGTACTTGTAAATATCAATTTCAGGCTGAACTATGTGTTTCTTACAGTGACTTGTTTGCCATTTGGCCAGTTTACACAATGCTATCATTTCAGCACTGTCGATATACAGAATCTAATGCTAAAAACGAAATTCAATGGTACAATATTAACAAGAGGCAATGAATAAAAACAATATGATACAGTTAACGGAATAACGCAATACTTATAGACGAAGATTACAGTGATAGCTGCCTTCTTTACAAACAAAACATTTCACCGCTTAACAAAGTGGCAATGCGACATCATTCGCCTAACTAATAGCCAATAAAAATCATTCTAACAACCTGCACACAATTCAGAATTACTAGAGAGAGTTCATGTAATGTTACATGATATAAAACCTGATCGGTAACAATATTTAAAAAGACCAGGTGCTTTCGCCCAATTGTACACGTAGGTTCTGCTGCAAATGGACAGAAATAATGACTACATAATCAGCATTCAAATATTAGCACACACTCACTCATATCTTTATCTGCTATGAATGCAACACATTCACAAATTACTTCACAAATGCCCATGTGCTTGAAGTGCCAATGCCTACGAACAAGATAAACAGAATTAGTGGCATGCACATAATAGCAAATTTAATTAATCACAATCACATGGCATAAAATGAACAGTGGCATTGCAGAAGTGATCAATTGCAATTTCCGATTTTCAAAGTTAATCATATTTACTAATTTCAACATCTGTTTTACAGACGAAACAAGCATACATTGAGTTATAAATAGTAATAATAATGGCACCCTTCTAAAATGTGATCAGAGTTCCAAGCAATCTCAGATGATGCTTTTGAGCTAAACGCTCCTGTGCTTCCTCCATCTGATCCAGGAGCTAGGTCATTATGACCTTTTAGAACACGCTGAAATAATCTTCAAGCAATTATTACATAATGCAGGTGTCAATAGACCAGAAGCTTAACGAACACCCGTGCTGCACTCAGTAAGTTAAGGCACATTGGTAAAAAAACATTCAAGGTAGTTTTATGCGATTAAACCGATATACAGACCGGATGGCAGCATGGTTTTCAAAGTGCAATTACACACTGCATATAATTTGCAACTGTCACAGCCCTGACAGTAACTCATCAGCACCAAACCAAGACACAAAACTCAGCCAGCCATATTCATCACTTCATGAAAGCCTTGTACAGAAGCGTCGACTTGGAAGATGAACGTTCTTGTTCGAGAAGAAACAGAACATCTTTGACACAAACCCGCTTGACTCGAGGCCGGAAGGCTGCCATCGGCTACAGAAAACATAATGAGATGGTCCAGACAAATATCCAATTGGCCACGTGTTTACTTCAGCAAATATACTGCATATCAGCCTACCTCTGATCAACAGAACCAAGTGACAGAACCAACCTCCACATTAGCATCAGTGAATTTCAGTCACATGCAGTAAAAAAGTAACTATTACAAATACAAAAATTTGAAACAATAGCCAACAAAACTAAAATATTGATCAACTAAATTGAAAAAAAAGGATTTTCAATTCAAGTGGGTAGAGTAAAAAGTCACTTCTCCAGGCTACTGCAGCGTGTGCACACATACGGGCAAGGAATCGAAGATATTAACCAAAATAAATTTGGACAAACTAATCAAAAACTGTCTATAGAACGAGTCATTATCTTAGCATACAACACACTGGAAACATGCTAGCAAATGGTACATAAAAACTGCAGCATAACTACAGTTTGCAACAGCACTGACACTGTTAATTTGCAATATAGTCATAGTCCAAACACTTACCACTGAGCGATTAGTGATATGGCTTGCATTTGAGTCATGTGATCCACCCTATGTAACATACACACATACGCAGTCAATGCATTGAGCAGGAACAACCTTGTCTAGTGGCCAAGGCAATGTATTCTCACAACTTGCCGGCCATGTAATGGTTAGGATGTCAAACTCACAATTAAGAGGTCGTTGGTTCGACTTTCATGTAACGGCTCTGCAAAGTTGTTCACACACACGTGCCTCTGTCACCAAGCAGTATAATCAGGTACTGGCCAAAGGGCGGTGATGCTCTGCGGCTGGGAAGGATTTATGACTATGCCACCCACCTGTGGCCTCAGTGCCTACACACCAGGATCAGCTTTGGCCCCAAAGATCATGTCGAGCATGGGAACTATCTTTATCGTACTCTCACCACAGATGAGTCTGGTTTGATTGATTTTCAAAAACGGAGTTACTGACCACAGTCAAAACTGTTACAACATTGGTCCATCTTACAGATAGGCAAATGGAGTGTACAAGCAGGATGCCAGAAAGCTGAATTCAACAACCACCAAGTGTTTTCACATCATTCTGTATAAATATCTCGTTACTAGTGAGTTTCTGTATAACGAGTATTGAATCTTTTCTAAGTAGCATGTGAAACGTATTCAACTGAACTTACTGTGTATCAGTTAACGTGATATATAACAAAAACTACACGAGGAATTACCGCAGTGGACAGAATATCCAGTCGATGCGGTTTTCGTGGCCCGATGGCAGCTAAAGCTGTCATGTTGGCCTCGCGCTGCCGCATTTCTTCAACCTCTGCCAATTGCAGCTAAATGCACATACATCACACTTTATAGTTTCATGCTACAGCCAGTTTTGGAGGTAAAAATGCCGCTGACCAGCAAAACACTATGTGACAACCACACTGTGACAGTTGACAGCCAGTTTAGAACAAAAGGTCTACAATGTGAACCATAAAAAACGTGCCACTTTGTTTTTGATTATAACTCTGGCTTTTCTTGGTCAATTTTTAAACTTTTTGTACCAGCGGAAACAGGAAGGAATACTCTACAAAAAGTTAATAAAATTTACCACTTCACCCTAACTGTGTCTCCACGCTACCTGGTAAAACTAAAACCACGTATAAACAGCACACTTTGAAGTCAGTCATCACAGTGTGTTCGATCGAACCGGTTGTTCACAACTTTCACAGAAAGTCATCCAATGTTCGTATTTGCCAATTTTTTGGTAGGAACTTCTTTTATCAGTCTTCTAGCAGTAAAACTTTCACATTCTCAGGTTTTTATTAAAAAATGTTTAGTGTTATCTTCAACTCAACATATTTAATTTTGATAACAAACTGTATGAAGTAAACTTTTGTGACGTGCATTGTGACGCTGTTATGATGTCATCAAGCCATTAAATAACTAAACTATACAGTATTTCTTCCTGTTTCTACTGGTAGAAAAATTATAAAAATCGAGCAAGTAACGCCGGAGTTATAAGTGAAAACAAAGTGGCACGTTTTTTATGGTTCATGGTGTATACAGGTTACGTAAATAAAATCGTAAAGCAGCAGACACACATCAAGCTTAAGGCTAAATAACGAGTGTGGATAGTCCCTCAGTCACTCTGGGATTGATTTCCACTGAGGCCTATGTTAGTGACATCAATAACGGAATCTTGCCAAAACTGTTCCATGCCATAGAAAAAAAACCTGCCCATAGACGGACAAGTGCAAGCTTTTAATAGATACACATGACATAAAAAGGCGTCTTACGATGTCAATAAACTTCTATCAAACAACACTAGTGATGCTACTTGTGATCATTTGCAGCTACTACTATAAAACCTGCATTTTTGCGTGCCCTTTATTTTGTGAATTTCACGAACTTGGCGAATTTGTGTAAATAACGAGCGTGGATATGCTACTTTTAGTGTAATTTAATACACAGAAACGCAAAACTTAAGGTTTTTACAGTAGGAGTAGTAGAGTAGGGTTTAATGTCCAACCAAACACATTATAGGTCATATTGGGTATGATTTTTTATACGGGTCAGATGACCCAACCAACAGCGTCAAAGCACTGAAGGACAATAGTAAAGGCAAAGGGCAAATCCCACCAGGCCAAGCCCAATCCCATAAACCGACTACCGTACTAAGTTTTAACTAGTGTAATCCTGAACTTAGTAACTGGACTCACAGGATTGCTGCTAGAAGACAGTTTGCTGTACAGATTGGACACATTAAAAATTAAACAGTAAACAATATACCGCTTTGGCTTTCTCTTTTAACTTTGCCTGCTCTGGATCTTCAGGTTTTGCTCGACTCTAGATCACACGATACACAACAGCTGTTAAATACAAATAACTACTCAGTACTACCATGGTACCCCTGCCTAACACACTAACTGAAACTTAAGCCCAGTTTCCACTACCCGAGTTCACGGCCCATCAACTCGGGTGCATTTTTTGACGCCCGTGAACTCGGGCCGAGTTGACGGGTGTCAAAAATGCACCCGAGATGACGGGCCGTCAACTCGGCCCGTCAACTTGGGTAGTGGAAACCGGGCTTTACACTGCCAACTCAGTACTACCATGGTAAGCCTGCCTAACACACTAACTGAAACTTACACTGCCAACCTCTGTGGCTGAAAATGTGAGTGTGGGTCTGTAGGAAAAACTACAATTTCTCACTATAATGTGCCATACTCATGGAGACACGTCTCACCAGTAACAATAAATGCAATAACATGTTTAGTTTGCATTTAAAACTTAAAACGTGTACTAGACATTTACCAATTTACATTATTTAACAGCACTGTCCTCTAAAAAGCTATCAGTAAGCCTGCAGCACAAAAGATGTCCAAGTGTTTTTCATTGTTCAAGAATACATTTTGATCAGCTGAACCTATAAGCTGATACTGTAAAAATAACTAGCTGAAAACTGAACAGAGAGGCAATCAACCTTGGCGGCTCGCAGCAGAACTCCACGTTGTACTTCCTCGTGACGCTTTCTCTCTAACGAGTCAAGTTCTTCAAGAAACTTTATCTGTGTTTTGACTGAGGCGGTCGTCTCGTACCGAGGGTCGGCCTGCAGAACATGTGTCGGGCAACCTCGTCACCGTGGTACTCACTACTCAGCGCATGTAGTTAGTTAGTGCATGTGCTTAACAATTTTTAAAAGTTATAACTAAATTGGCATCAACCTCATACCACATGCGCCTCGCATACAAAGTTTCAAATTTGGGTCTTTTGTAGAAAATACCCTAGGTCTGGCGAAATTGTTTGCAGGAAAAATTGCAATTGTGTCACCAAATTAGCTCACTTTGGTGCACCAGAAAACAAGTAAAAGTAACCAGTAAACAGGCAGACTACTGCAGACCTTCTACTGCTTCTGTCTAACCACCACGTTACTCTGTGATCACCACACGCCCCACAGTTCTGTCTACAGAATCCTCTGATGATTGCTGGGCAAGATTTTTATATGCAAAATGCTGTTCCTCATGCCAAAACCAACAGCATCAAAGTATGGAAATGTCAGTAAAATATAATGTGTATCAGGTTCAGAATAAACTATATTCATGTCAATTTCATCTAAGTAAATTACAAACGACTCAGCAATACAGTTGTATTCTATAACATCTATCATACTTCAAACATAACTTTAAACGGTGTAACCATATATGCTACTAGTTCTGATATATCAGGCACAACTGTATACTACAGGCATCTAGCTTCACCTACCTGCAAGTGAAGTACAGTACAGTTTCATCATGGTCAGAAATTACCAACATAACAATGCAGTCATACGAGTGACTCGCTCTGAAAAGACTACATTTCTGTCGTTTCTGTTTCGCACACTGATTAAGTAAGTAAGTAAGTAAGTAAATAGATTTATAAAGCACCATAGTTGAGAACGAATCATTTGACAAATACGAAACTTCAGCAGCTAACAAGTTTACACTTGCACATCAACACTCAAACACTAACTTTGAACGTTTCTTGCCGGTGTTCCGCAATGACGGCCAATTTTTCAAGCACTGTGCGCAGCCTTTCCTGCGTCGCGTGTGATACCAACCGCACGACATCGGCATTCACCGACGACTGCAGACCATGCCTCTGTGCTATTGACATCACAATGCATACAACTCAGATCAAAACCAGCAACAATACTCTAGCAGTCAGTACATGCGTTAGAAAATACTGTGCCTGGTTCACTGCATTGCTGTAATGAACACAACTCTTTATTTATTTCTGTGCACCTTGTGTAATACTGTACGTAAAATAATGTTAACGTATTCACTATTCAGCCAGGAAATACTGTTAGGTACAAATACTGTTAGGCACAGCATCTGATTTTTACATTGATCACATCAGTCTATCAATCAAACTCTGATATTGTGAGTTATTCAATGCAGTAACAACAAACTTGTATAAAAAGTTTATCAAAATAGCAAAAATGACAGAAACACACACACATACACCACATTAACGGCCATTTTCAAGGTAAACCCAGGTGAGCCAGTTGCCATCTTGATTCTCCTTCTCCATTTGTTCCAAACCTTGCATCCTCTAAGCTAAAACTTTTCACATCCTGCTTTAAATCATCCCACCAAATCTTCCTTAGATAGCTCCTCTGTTCCATCAAAGTCCACTGTCATGCAATGCTTGACCCAATCTTCGTCACCTTTACATTCAGCATGTCCAACCATCTCAACATACCCTTGTCAGTACCACAGCCAAGCAATTGCTGAAAAGACTCATTCATTAAACGACTTACGATGTGCCGAGTGGGACTTTAAACTCTATTCACTCAGTCATTCACTAAACAATCACCAAGCTCAGACTATAAATGTTATTCCAGATCAAACTGTAATTGCAAAACAGCAGAGAATCTGACACACATCATTAAAGGAAGTCGAGAGATATAAAATAAGACTTAATGGTTTGATAAAAAAGCATGAGAAGTCTTGTCTGCTACGGAAACTGGAAAGTAAAAAAAGTAAAAAGAAGTAATGTTTGACGACTTTTATAAGTCGTCAAACAACTACTTTTTTACTTTCCGTAGCAGACAGCCTCCTCATCCTTAATAATCAATGCCTGTAATACCAACAAATACAAAAAAAAGACTGGTGGGCGGCATTGATATCGTACGCATTGGTACATGGACCCTGTCAAATGGAAGCAAACTTGTGCACAGTAACGTATTAATAGCAACCTGATGGTATATTTAACATTCTGATAGTCACAAACTCACCAACGGCACTAATACGGCTGGCAAGTGTTGCATTATCGAGAAAACTCTCGTCTTTACACGACCGAAGCTGTCCTAGCATAACTCCTGCGTTTGCCGCCAGGATATTTCTACTCTCCTCAACAAGATTCACTCCGCCCATTGTGGCTACATCGTTTATGTCGTCGTCATCCCTGCAAGTTCACAAACATGTCAGCCCCAAATAACATGACTGAATATGAATAATTATACAATACGGAATAAGGCACGAGCAGCAAAATAGCACTAATTACTAAAATGCACTGTAGTGACAGACAATGGATTCAAATGGCTACCGCAAGAGGGAATGGATGGCAAACTGAAAGCATTCACTTTTTTACTGACTATATATATATATATATATATACACACACACACACATCTTATAATACATCTGTAATATATTTACTCTGTTCTGGCAGTCCCAGACTGAAATGATGCATTATTAGTTAATAAAACAAACAGTTTCAAACAATATAATTGTTGGTTAAAAATCAACAAAACAGAGATCAAAATTTCCTGTGTAGTAAAATATGGCCAGATCTGACAGATCAAACCCAACATGCACACAAGCTTATTCTCACACTCTGCAAAATCTAGGTGAGCTATTATACTGATGACAGTAATATGTAGAATCAGACCTGAGAGCATCGTATTTCCGTTTCTCTGGTCTATGCGCGACGGCAGTTGGTGCCACTGTTAGTAACATGCCACTGCTGGTAGTGACAGCTGCAATGCTGGGCGGCCGGCCAGACACACCAGGTATTAGTGACGCTGGACCATTACTTGTCAACAGCACACGACCAGGTGGCAGTATGATACCAGAAGTAGGCGGCCGAACCAACATCCGACGTGCATCGGGCGACATCATAAAGCGCTGCTGAGCAAGAATAGCTTGCCGCTGTTGTAGTGTCAGACCAGCTAAGTTTGGTATCACTGAACGACCGGGCACAGTCTGCAGCCAGTAAAATACACGCAGAAAACATCAGACTGGACGTTCGTTCATTCCATTTTAGTACAATTTACAGAAGTAGTCACTTCTTATACATGCTGTAATGAGGAAGATTACTTCCAACAGTTTTGCACAATTCTATATTCACGATGAACTATTATAACGACTAGTAAATGATACAATACAATACCACACATACTTGCACATTAAATTAACAAAAAAAAGATTCAATTATATCTCAAATTTAAACATTCCATGATCATCACACAAGTCATTACACTGCATAGAATAGTGACCTAGAACAGACCTACCTACCTACCTTGACCACTGAAATATGACCTAAAAAATAACTTTTCCAGTTACACATATAGTCCAAGAGGAACATCTACTTCAAACATGAACTGACTGCAATTTTCCGTTCGAGTTACAACTTACAAGTTAGTACGAGACAAAAATACATAATGGCGTGTAAAAAATATACATAAAGGCTCTATAATAACTGCATCTGATGACAAAAATGTTGATGCATACGGCAGCAAGAGGCAAAGTCTGCTGTGTAACGGGTGCAGTCCTTGGCACAGTCACCACAGAACCAACACGAATTCCAGCAGCAGTCGGCTGTTGCACAACACTGCCGACTGGCTGTGCTGCTACCGAGGCACCCAGCTGGACGGATGATGACGACGTTATCAGCTGCGGCAGCACGGGTACGGGCGCCGCCGACGAAGGAAGCACCGGTGGAAGAACAGAAACAGACATTGGAGGCGGTGGCCGGACCCCGTCGATGTGCATTTTGTTCAAGCTAAGCGAATGCCGCAGCAATGGTAAGCTTTTCTACAACACACGCCAGAATAACAAATTCACAACAGTCACAAATATACTCGCAGTCAAAACTATGAGCATTACATAAACAAATGCAGCATGCCAACTTACAACAATTCAGTGTTGCATCGACGTTATTTTTACCTTCAAAAACGGAACGAGATAAGGCTGCGGTGATGACTTGAGTTCCTTCTGCAGCCGTGACGTAAAGTCCTCGGGTTCAACTTTACCATCCTACATACCAGCAAACAGTTATGGAAACCATATGCAACCACCATAAATACACACGTCCAGAGTTTGATCCCAAAAAACCCAGTGCATTGGGTTTTATATTAAAAACCTTGTGAATAATATTTCATCAAACACAACCAAAATAAATTACCTAAAATTGACGTTTCGACCTCAATCAGAGGCCTTCATCAGAAGAAGCTGGTACTCAGTTCTTCCGTTTGATGAATTATTATTCACAATAAGTTTCCAACCTAATGAATCTGTTCACCGATATTAAAAACCTTGTTTTCCAAACCCTGCACATGTCACGTTAGCTGTTACCACTGAATGACTCACATACCACTTGTATGCGGTCTGCAGCCAGTGCAAAAGAACTGATTCGAACTTGTTACAATAGTAATACATAGTGACTATGTTATATGCATTGCAGAGAAGCACAGCACAAAATTTTTTGCTATAGGAAAATCTTAAAACCAACCACAAGGCCTTGGATAAGTGTTTTAACATTTTGGACAGTTGTCGCAGGCTGGTTAGATGCCAGCTTGAGTAGTGTCGACAAGAAGTTTTTGCACTTGCGCACGTTGTCAAGCATGTCCTTGTTGGCCGTTGAACTTGGCTGGAGACTGGCCGAACTGCCAGCGGTCGTTGATGCTGCAGATATAACACAATTCACTTGTAGTGGCGTTAACTGATAACTGACGTTATCTTGCACAGTTCTCATCAAAACAAAACTAACCACTTCAATAAGCAGTCCAGCACATTAATTAGAACACAATAAAACAGTGTTATATAAGACTATGAGCTCAATTGACACTAGAATGTTACCACATGTTAAGGATACTAAGGCTCTGAGATATGATCAGGATAACCCAGGTGAGGTGAGCCAGTGCTCTCACAAAGCAGACTTACTGGAACAGCAACTGGATATTTATGAGCCGGATGTCCTTCCTGCCACTCACCTAGTTTCAATTTTTACAGTAACACGTAAAATAGTTAACAATACAATTAATGAACTTAATTTTGTCACTTTATAACCACTTAACTGTAACTGTCGTAAAACAACTTTTGTGCCGGATAAGGGTTTTAAAGACTTAAAAATGTAATGCATAAGATATACGTTTGTACTACTTATCTTATAAAAAAAGGTAAAGGTCAAAGATTTGTATACCGCCTCATCGTGAGAACCTCACCCCTGAAGCATTCAGGTATGGATCACACAGTTTTTACACTGCAAATACACCATATCTGCCTTTACCTCGTAAGCATTCACCAGGCGGCACTACTACCGACTAGTAGTAGCAGCCATCTGATTGCAGCTTAGTACTCATTTATCGACCCCAAGAGGATGAAAGGCTGAGTTGGCCAAGTTAGCTGACCTACTGCGGATAGTTTGCCCATGTAAATGGTTACCCATCAACTTCAGGTCAGGTGCAGGCTAGGGAAAGTTTGCCGGTCAAAGACCGACGTTCTACTACTGAGCTACACCGCCAGTATATTAAACAATGCACACAGCACAAATTTTAAATGTTAGTTTAACTGACCATAATAACTTGCTAAAAATCAATTCAATACCATGCCACCATTTAGGCACTGTAGATAGATATGACGAGTCCAGTTTTAAACAGAAAACACAGCCGTCATACTGACATGCATGAGATACTGCTGCAGCGGTGACTGAGGGCTGGACTAGACGTGAAGCAATGGCAGACTGTGATAATACAACTGGCACTGCCGACGTAACAGATGGCTGTTGTGCAAGAAGCTTTAAGCCAGATCCCGGCTGGATAGCCGTCGCTACTGGCTGTGACACATTACCCACTACACTGATGACATTGCTCGCCGACACTCCACTGGTAACTGGAATGGCCGTCACTGGCTGCAATCACATCGCATATATGCATAATAAGCAATCATATACTTAACTTTCTTCTCAGATGTCCCCCAAAGTTGAAAAGTGCCAAGCAAGCATCATTAGTGAATTTATTGTAAAACATACAGTTGGAGCCTGGTAGTAATGCTAAGTCCCTTATCTACGTGTATATCATGACGAGGCGAGTCTTCAGTATTGGAACAGTCGCTGCTTATTCAGCCAAATACAGTGATTTAGTAGCATAGTACACCGTATACTGGAACTGTTCCAATACAAAGTCTTTTCCCATGATGATAATAAAATCCATTAAATAAGCCAACAGCCATATTTAGTATCACTGAAATCTTTTGGTATTAACTTGCCGAACAAAATTCATATCAGATTTTGTGTAAAAAACACAGCACAAACCTGCACATCAGGTGACAGGTTGAAAAAGTAAAACATACAACTCACTCACCCTAAACACTGCTGTGCCTGCAGACTGCTGGAGTCTCATGTCTCCACCAGCTCCAGGTACCGCTTGTGGCTGTCCAGTCATTAGCATAACCTGACCCTGGTCATTTCGGAGAAAAAACATGTTTGGCGTGACTGGTATGCCAGGTGGTAATGATATAGCATTCTACATCAAACACACATATACAAATATAAGCCTGTTATACTGTAGTTTACATCAAGTAACAACGACAAACATAATGGTTTAGCTGTCTCTACTGAATTTCATTTATGGTAACCACTACACGAGCCTAGTGGCCACTAGGCAACATTGAATTCCTTGTCGTTTCTCTCAATTTTCCAGTGCTACTGACCAAAACTGCAACAAACTTCGGTTATCGTGCAGCTCTTCTTTGCAACAGATGAAAAGCTCTTGCTTGTATAACTTTACGACTGTTGATGTGTTAAGACAATTTTCACGACAACAATTTAGCCTGGAAATTAAGTATAAATACACTATTTTTCTGGACAAAGCTGCTCCCCAGCACTTGTACAAAAGCTTGGCAAAATAAACATGGCATTAAGAACTCAAGTGTCCAGGGTTGGCATTCTTTTGTCATCTGACTTTGTCTGTAATGCATTAACTGACTGATCTCGGTACTGCAGCAACTGAGAAGGTATCAAACATAAGCAGCAATTTCTGCGATATTATCACTTCTTCAGTGTAAATGACTGACAGTGACCTTAAACAATTTCTCACAAAAGTGAAAATGAACGTCTGTGCTTACAGTGATGTGCAAAATACTATTTTCAAAATAGTATTTTATTTTGAAAATACAAAATAGTATTTTATTTTGTATTTTTAAAATACTCTTATCAGTG
>Ga0209145_1000180_pt1 | contig 12423 bp, 16 predicted proteins | sample WorMetfiPIANOSA2_FD_187396 | JGI IMG/M metagenome (GOLD analysis project Ga0209145, IMG submission 187396) | Marine gutless worms symbiont microbial communities from Max Planck institute for Marine Microbiology, Germany - Olavius filocauda... | ecosystem: Host-associated > Annelida > Digestive... | reverse complement strand
ATACTGCTCGATACGGCTGGTATCGATCGATACCCGATACTCGATACCGGTATCGTCCGAACCCTAGACTTTTCAGCACCTCTGTCCAATTTCATGACTTTTCAGGTCGTGAAAAATCCAAACTCAAATTTCAGGACTTTCCAGGCCCGATAGGAACCCTGCATGTGCTGTGGGGGCAGCATGGTGGTCATACTATAGTGAATGTAATCTTGTACAACACATAAACATTACCTCAAACAATATGAGTGACTCCTCAATTGGTCGGTCTCGCCACGGTGACGGTGGAGGATTGAATCCTTTGATTTCCTCCGGTCTCTGGTGACATACGTATGCCTGACCTCGATGGATCAGCTCGACGGCGAAATCATAGAGCTCTTGGAAGTAGTCCGAACTGTGGGTCACCTTGTATGGCGTGTAACCTGCACACACACACATACACATACACACACATGCTGGTTTCATGGCAAGCCTTCCAGGTGAACCTAGGTTAGTTAGTTGGTTAGACTCTCCATACATTGTACTATGTTCAGCGCCCTTGTAGCACTTCATACCACTCTACAGATCGTACGCACATTACATTACATTACCTCTTTAACATCACTGAACATGTCCTTCTCTAATGTTCAACAGAAAGGATGACGGTGAAGGAAGAGGAGTCAAGAGAAAGTACATTCCATGAGGGGTAATCGGTGAGGCCGGATGCCCTTCCTGTCGCCAACCACTGCTACAGACATCCACTGGACCTCATCCTTTCTTCAATCAGTAACAGACTATTGAGGGAAGGATGTCACTGCCTTTTACAATTTACGCTAGTTCTCAGACGTCTGTCTACTGCAGACAATTTCAGTGAGACTGTGGCAACAATAAGCAGGTCTTGAAACCGACACTACCAGTAACTTTTTATGGTCTTAGTGGCAACTGAACCTGCGTGAGATACATTAACCACTGAGCTACTGCTGCTCCAAATGTTTATGCTACATAAACTGAATACAAAATCACAATTTACATGCTCTCATTTTCTATGCACTTGCAGTTGCAAAAACAGCCAGTAACCAAACACTCTTTGCATAAAAAATTCCAACAAAATATTTTAAAAGTAACAATAACGCCGTCATACCCAGCCATTCCACCATGTTCTTGATTCCAACGAAAAACTTTTCCTCCTCCTTCTCAGGATTTGTGTCATCATATCGGAGATAACACAGCCCATCATGTGACTACAAAATACAAATTATCTTTAAAAATCACATTGGGCTATGTTTATATTTTATGTGTACGACAGTTACCACAGAAGACCTTGCCATTGTATTCGGATGTCACATCAAAGAATAGTATAAATACTGCATAGTATTAAAATAAAACAAAATATGAAAACCTAGAATTGTCAGCACACAAATCAACAATGGGAGAATATAAAATAGTAAAACTCTGAACTTTAACGCCAACCTTTGCATAGCCGAAATTGAAGTTAATTGCCTTGGCATGACCAATATGTAAAATGCCATTTGGTTCTGGCGGAAATCGTGTCATAACCTACACAAAACCGTACAGAATTGTGCTACTATGTAGATTACTTTTACTAGAATAAAAACATCAAGATGTTCAGCTTTAGATTTACTATTTATAGTATAAATATGAGCAGCTGTGGCTGAACGGATAAGAAAATGAACTCTTATTCAGACCACTACGAGTCATCCATCCAAAACTGCTCTAACAACAACAACCATTTTACGACCATTTAATCCAGGATAACGTCGGTGAGCTGGTACCTGAAACAGTCGATCACACTAACCCCGCTATCATCACTATCCTCCTCAAAACTGCTCTAATATTCCAGGAAGTTACATCTTACAAGCCATCAAACAATGACATTAAATGGCATCTTTTTAACTTCTTTTTACGTGTTAGCAGGCATTAGCTGCGACAGTACAGTAAATTCTTAGATTGTTATTTTTTATGTTTGATTACGTAATTTGCGTTGCTTGTAAAAATACTTGCTGTTTCAGTTAAACTAAACTTGAAACATTTACGACTGCTGGTGGTGTGCTGTGGCTGTTAGTTTGCTTGCTTGGTGCTGGTGAGGCTGAACTGATCGTTACTGTCATTGATCCATCTGGACAGTCAGTGCCATTTGACATTGAGCCAATACCAAACGGTGAAAGAGTGACCTACATACCAGACTGCCCTGGAATATTCAAAGTCAACGCAACGTATGGCGGGATTAATGTGCCAGGTAATATTGACAATTTTACATGTTGTTACGGCATTACTTCATATTGTACATGTATGTCTTGAGTATGATATTGGTTGTACCTCTGGTAGAAAGATAAATTTCATTTTTAGTGAAATAAATGTCTGCATTTATCAATAGCAGCTGTCGATTAAATTATTAGCCGACATTTCTGCCTGATGTTCTTTAGGATGTCCTATTCGTCAGGATGTTGAGGCCATCATCAAACCTACAGCATCTGGTTGCGGTCTTGATGGTGGAGTTGTTGATCGGATGGCAGAGTTTGTGGTCGATGTCAAAGGCGATTGTGGAGATTTGTTTGCCAAAGTCCAAGGTCAGCTCAATGTCGTTTAATATTACATTATATATAACATTGTGTGTGACTGGCTGTCAATGACTGTATTATTATTTTAAGTATTTCAAATCATAGAAAAACCTAAATTTATGTCATTCTGTCAGGAAAGTAGAAGGTAAGCAGTATTAGTCCAAAAGTTGTTGATGAATTTTTGTGAATTTTTTAAGAGTGGTAGGGTTTGGGACAAGGAACAATTAGTAGATTTTGGGAGTGATATAAATCTGGATCCAAATTGTGCAGGAATTTGTTTCATGGACACCTGTAGCATGACCACTGAGGTCTATTGACATTTGGTAGGTAGTGTCACAGTCTTATGCTGCTGCACGGAGTTATATGCTGTCTGTGACTCTGTGTGTTCTGTCTGGTTCAAGCTAATACCTTACATAACTGAACTTTCATTACATGATTACATGCTGTGCCTGTTAATGATTACTAAGTGTTAGTAACAAGTTGACAGGTTGAGCTCGCACACAGCGTCTCAAACTGTACCTTCAGTTCAGATTTGTTACGTAGAAATTGTGTTTCATTGTTCAGCCTTCTCTTGTTTATGCACTGATTAGGAGTATCGTAAATCTTACTACTGGATTACTGTTACTACATAAGTACGTAAAACAGCACAATAAGCTTAAGAACAGAGACTAGTCTAGACCCAGCTTGCATTCAAGGCTTGGCTTGTATTTATGGTAATAATATTACAAGTGTGCTTTACTGTGCTGTAGCATTGCTATTTGATAACAGATGCTCGCAATATTGCATAACAACTCTTGTGACCTTTGAGAATATGCTGTTAATCTATGCTGTTTGTGCAGGCCCATCGCATGTTGCAAAGACCATTATTGAAACAGACAGCAGCAAGAATTTCAGGGTGAAATATATGCCAAATGAGGTCGGAGTGTACACCATCACACTGCTGTGGAATGACGTCGAAGTCGAGTGTACGTTTCTAACTTTATCTCTGTCTCTGTATCTCTGTATGAGATATAATTGCATATTTGTGTGACATTGCAACTTTTTAACACCCCTCTTCTATTTAATGGCACCAAAGAGGGGACCCTAAAGATATATGTTCCATAATGTCTTTCTGGCGAATAAAGATGTATATATTTGGTTATTTTGATGTACATAAACTAAGAGTCCCTATGGTACAATTCAGTGCTAATTGCTTGATGATGAGCTCTGTTGTTTCGACACAATACACCAGTGTGACCAATGATATCCCATAAATAACCTCAATGAGTGTGACAGACTGACAGATGGTCAGCCACTACACCACAGCATATACCGTGTAAGTCAGTATAGAACTCTTAATAGGAACTTGCAACCGCCCTACTCATTGATACTATTTCCAATGACCTTGAGCGACCCCTAATCCTGATTTCACGTGACATAGAGTGTCAGGCAATATCTCTGCTTCTTGTCTTAGAATAATATTAATGTATTTATTTATATTTTTAAATTTAACATTTATGTTTAATAATTTGTTACTGAAGGTTCACCGTTTCACCCTAAGATCATTAATCCTACCAAGGTGGAAGTTGTTAACTGTGACGAAACCTGGACTGCAGCCGACAGATTCTTGATGGTCCAGGATGTATTATACAACCTTCTATTTAACTGTGGAGCAGCTGGACCAGGTGTGTGATGCACTGCTAATAATTACCTAGCTTTTTACAGTTATAACTAAGAACTTTTAGTGAAGTAAAATTTTAATCGATTAACTGACTAATGAATCAAAGCTCTAATTGTAATTGTTCTCATATGATAACTAGTAAGACAGTCTGTTGTTGGAAAAATAAACTATTTTATTTTTTAAATACTTGTACTTATTAGTGTATGATAATTTACAGTATAAATACATTATATTAATTTACCAAGCACACAAATTATTATGAACTACCACGAAATGTCAAAAATTTTAACCAGTTTGGGAAGTCAGCTGAACACCCTAAGTTTAGAGATTGGAGCAAAAAATAACTTATATGTTAAGGCAAGTGTGCAAGTACTGTAGGCTTCTTATATTGGCTTACCAACTAACGCTGAGCATGATCACCCTTTTGAAAAATCTTTCCCACACAACTGTACGGTTTCCTGTATACCACATTTTCCCCCAGGTAATGTCCTATTGGCTTTGCCCTATTTGGTAGTTATAAAGTCTGTTGTAACATCAACACTAACACAGCTTACTGAGATAACTTCGTTTATCATTGAGCTGCAGTGTTAAGTGGTAATTTTAGTTGCAGCAACTAAATGAGTCCCATAAAGAGTTTTTAAGCTTTTAATTCTTGAGTTAAATTGACTTGAAGCCGTGATATTTTTAAAAACAAATAATTTAATCTGTAATATTCCTCAGAGTCTTCTTGTGCTCACTATGTACCATGTGTTAATTTGCTGTCGTGCAGGAGAACTGACAGCGACCATTACTGGTCCGAGAGGCGATCTTCAAGATTTTGACCTGCTTCCTTTCAACACCGATGCAGACGTGAACTCAGACATGTTTGTTCTAAAGTTCTTGGCTCGCTGTCAAGGTAATGATGCATTACTTGCCAGGCAACCTTGACCATCAGTTTGTTTCCTAACATTGTGACTTAATCTGCTACACATTGCTGTGAAGTGCTATAAGTAAATGATATTACTGTATTTGTTCCTTGCGTATTTGGATAAAATATGTATGTATTGGAAATGGAGAGTGTTAAACCTGAAGGCATAACATTATGATGTAAAAAGTAGGAGTTATATAAACATTTTAGAACTTTGTTTTTAAAGAAAGATGGTAACACAATTACTAACAATGCAGATGTTTTCTCAAGGGCAAAAGTATATACCGTACAGAAGATCTGTATTAAAAGCAAGTATGGAACCCAGTATGTCACCACTGTTGTCAAATGAATTTCTGGATGAGTTTGAATATGTTTGTTTGACTTTGAACCAAAACCACTCTTAGATGCGATAAAAACAAAGTCCAGAATTACCAGGAAAAAATGGAATAAGCAGAATTGTGGAAGGAAATTTGTGGATTAATTGCATAAGTGAATGATCATCAAAGACAGAATAAATGAATGAATGCATTTAAATGAGCAAGACACAGTGGTTTGTGGTAAATAGAGAAGGTTAATAAATGGTAACCATACTGATAATGGTGGCAGTAAGTGTATCGTCGAATGATGAAGCTGGTACTGGCTCACTAGATTGTGCTGGTATAAAAGCCATGAAACGAATTTTGTTGTTGTTTGTTAGGTGACTACTATATCCGTGTGTATTGGTGTGGAATTCCAATTCAACCGTTTCCAATCATTGCAACTGCAATGGTGCCAGAACCCGAGGTCGATTGTCACGAAGTGAGAGCCGACTTGGTCAGCGTTACTGGACCAGGAATTTCATTCGGATATTGCCATGAAAACGCTGACTTCGTGGTCGATGGCCACGAAGCTGGGCCAGGTAATTGTACTGAACATTGTATTACCTACGTTATCACAAATGATTTGAACTTTGGGTAAAAATTACTTCGTATTTTGGACTTCTTCTTATTCTTTTATGGCATATTCTTCTTGAGCATTGCCATGTCCACCACAGATCTCCAGTTTTCCCAAATGGTTGCCTTCTTCCATGCAGACGAAAGGCCGATAGTCAGTAACTTCAGATTTGCCTCAGTAATGCACGTATATCCAAGTATGACCGATCTTCCTATTGGGTCTTTCTGGGTCTTCCTATTCCTATTTTGGACTAATTGAAATAAGTTAGCATTTACATGTACTTGAAATGTTACAAGATTTTCCATTGTTTGAGCATCTTATGTGGTAATATGCGATCTGGCGCGACAAAAGTATTAATGAATATTTGTGGTGCAGGTGTGCTTGAAATGAAGCTGGTTGGTCTGAAATGCGACGTTGACGTCATGTGCGTTGATATTGAAGAAGGAGTCTTTGGATGTACATATGTGCCAGACGTTGCTGGTAAGTTAATTTGAATGCAATTTGCATAACATGAATCACCAACAGTGATAGTCGTTAAAAATAAAATTAAAATTTTACAGTCAAGTAAATAAATGCAAAAGGTAGTACGGTAGTAGTAGGATACATTGGTGCATATAATAGATGCTGTAGGACAAAATGAACAGGTTATGCAGATATGGCCAAATCAAAATACTCGTGAAAATACCCTGTGCTTTATTCTCATTTAATGTACGTGCATACCACAGGCTGAGATTATATCAAGTTGATGCCGTATGTGCATTACGCTGTAATGATTACAGCAATGTTGATAACGATGATGATTGTGATGATAACTGTCGCTAATCACTCGCTTGTATTTTTTTGTTTGTCATTTGTTTCATATTTTTTATATTTTTATAGTTTTTATTTTCTGGCACTTTCTAGTCCGGTGCACAGTAGGCTGCACATTGTCCATGGTGGTTCAGTTTGTTGTATGAAATGTTCAGGTGCATTTGTCAATACTCCACTGCTGTATTACTGCTGTATTATGTGCATTACTCACAACCACACAATCGTTTTAATGTCCACTGTAGGCCTATACTTCCAAAAGTCTTCAAGAAAACCTACAGAGATTGCTGGAGTGGTAAGACTCCAAACCAACAGTAGTTTGTTTGTGAGTTACTTATACAGTAAAGATTGTGATGCTCAAGAGTTGTTTGTTGTTAGGTGCTTACTTGCTGAGTGTCCTGTGGAGTGGACAGCATGTACTGGGGTCGCCATTCAAAGTGAACGTTATGTCAGCGTCTGATCCGTCCAAAGTGATCTGCTCCGGCAACGGACTCCAGTCAATTATTCACGGGCGTGAAGGCAGTGTACTCATTGATGCTAGAACAGCTGGACCAGGTCTGTATTCAGCCGCGATGGATGCGTCAAATAACAGCAGTACATCAACTAAGATTATGGCTCTGAAACTTGTCATGTTCATCTTCCAGTTGACTGACCATAATAAATCAATAATGGTACCTAAAACCAGCTGTTGTGCTTTGCAGGGCCGGATTTATTCGGTGGGAGGCCATGTATTGGTGGGAAGCCTGGGCCCTTGGGCCCCACCTAAATTCAGAACTGGTTGTGCTGAGTTTTTATTGCATTGGATGCTGTTTTATTGGCTTAAACATGTTAACAGCTGGAAAAGCACTCCTAAGTATTAAGTACATACACAACTAAACGATAACGGACCACGGCTACTGATGTAATGTTATGGAATGATGACATTTATGACATTTTGTCTGCAGAACTTTCAAATCCAAAAAACTAAAACTAAAAGCTGCTTATTGAAGTCATTGTCTCCGAAGTTTGCTTATGGTGCAGTAGAAAGCTTGTAGAGCCAAGAGGTCAAAGTCAAAGTGGTCAGGTCAAGCGGAGCTCAGGGGACGGAGGCGTCGAAGAGGGTGCGGAATTTGGCACATTGTGAGCATAAAAGAACACTTTTTAACATGTATAATACCATATTTTCATTAATTTCAGAGGGGCTCATGCTACAGCAGGGGGCCCCAAACCAGAACAGGGGAGGCTGAGCCCCCTGGCCCCCCTCACTTTAACCACTGACAGTCATTCTATTAGCTGCGGTTGTTTCATTGTTTTTCTAGGTGAGGTAGAGGCGGAGTGCAATGGACCTAGCAAGCCAGCTGTGTGTACACTACTTGACAGACGCGACGGAACGTTTGAGCTGGTGATAAAGCCCACTGAGTTGGGACCACATAACCTGCGGATTACATACGGTTGTGAACCAGTTCCAGGTTTGTCGTTCATTTGTGTTTGTATTGTTCATAACGATGATGTTTATTCTTAAGGTAGAAGAGCTTAAGGCGTCTGGCTCGCACAACCTTAAGCTGTTTGGCCATGTGGCCTGGGCGGACAAGTCTCAGGATCACATAACTCCCATGCTGTCAGAGCGTGTACAGAACTGGAGGCGGCGTCCAGGTCGTCCAAGCATACCAGGCTGAGAACGGTGGAGGCAGACCTGAACCCATTCAACCTCGGCCTTGTGTCAGGGTTTCAGAAGGCACACTCACAGGAATGGATGATTGTTTACACTGAATCTGCTGTTTATTTTTACAGCAGATTCACGTGGTAAAGAGAGACTAAAGCCCATCTCACAACGCTCAGCTAGACAGGATAAGACGGGACAAGACGTCACCTGACTGTCACCTGACGACTTGTTTCATCATCTAGTATCATGTTGTATCGTTACGCAATGGACGCTTGATGTCTTTGCTGCTTCTGTCCCACGCATCAGGCAGTGTCTACTATCAACATACATTACTACCATGCTGGCACTTAACTGCTGGCTGCTATGTACATGTATAGGATGTAGCATTTATTTAACAGTAGGCTAAACATGTATAATACCGTCAACAGTGAAAATTATGAGCTCTATTCATGCGTTTTTATCCTGTGATGGTTTTGATGTCATAATGTAGTTATTTCTGCATTGTTACATTATTCATGGAAATCATATATTTCATAGCATAACATTATCACTGTATGGATGTACTGTCAGCAAGCAAAGATAATTGAATTACATAATTTCACAGTTATGACAAAAACTATGTTTAACGCTACACTGTGGTGTTGGCTTTGCATAAGAACATGATTCGTAATTTATAGTTTTGTAAATAACTTTCAGAATTCAAGTCTTGCAGAAATTAAAGTTTCTAAACTGTTGTTTCTAAACAGGAAGTCCATTCTATCTGAAGGTAACTTCACCACCTAATGCCAGTATGGTGAGAGTGTCTGGTGACGGTATTAAAAGCGGATTGTTGGCAACGTACCAGAGTACATTTGTCGTGGACACGCGCGGTGCAGGACCCGGCCAGCTGACAGTTAAAGTGCGTGGAAGAAAAGGTACAGCAAAACTTGATGAATGTTAAGATTTTAAATTAAACTATTTTAGTGATGCATATAATAACCTACCGGTATTTCTTGAATTAATATTGCATTAGCTATGCATTTTGTACAAACTGAGCATTGTGTTGAACTGCTTTAAACTATTTTAACCAGTGGTTAAAGTGGCCAGGTCAAGCAGGGGACGGAGGCGTCGATGGGGTGGGGAATTTGGCACATTTTATGCATAAAAGAACACTTTCATTAACAGCAGGGGGCTCAAACCGGAGCAGTGGGCTGAGCCCACCGACCCCCTCACTTTAACCACTGATTTTAACAGTGTAATATTTTGTCAAGCAGATAATGGAACTGACTACTTGCCATCATAGTATCACATAACTCACATAGTGGATAATGGACTGAACTACTAGTAAGTAAGTAAGTAAGTAAGTAAGTACAGTATGTGTATATTTGTATAGTGTTACTACTCAACAGTGTAACGCACGGTCAACTAAACGCTAACAACAGGCAAATACATGTAGGTGGGTTTCAGATTCCGTCGAAACTGGTATAGCCCAACAGCTGGATTGCGCGCAGAATGTCAGGCAGCGATTTCCAGCGTGTGGGACCAGCAGAAGTGAAGGAGCGACAACCAAAGATGCAGCAATGGACGCGTGGAACAGTCAACGAATCGCAAAGCTGGTGTCATTGAAAATGAGACGTAGATTGGAATTGGAATACGTTTTATGAAGCTGATTTCTGTATATTTTTCCAGTATTTTGTTATTTTTGCATGTCGTAGGTGCCTTCCGTGTGGAAATGACGAGGTTGCCAGGCAACGAGCGCAGAATCCAATGCCGCTATTATCCGACGGAGATCGGAACCTACTACGTCTACGTGCTGTGGTCCGGCGAACACGTTCCCGGCAGTCCGTTCCGTGTAAATATTGTCGACACGATGGAGCAGATACGGAATATGGCCGAGCAGCTGGAGCTGACAGACGTAGACGTCGGCTATGACACCCGTTCACGCTCGTCAAATCTTGGTGGAGAAACGCTGCGTGGCTTCATGTACACTGACGATTAACGGTCTAATTCCTGCAGTTCCGACATTACTGGCGTGACTGTTATAAGAGCCTAATCATGTTCTCACAATGAGTTTTTGAGTAATTTGCGTTACGTGTCAGTTATTTCTGTTGCACAAGGCCGGCGTGTTGCGAGAGAAGTTCAGTTTGTTTCATATTGGCTGCATTGTTTCTGTTAACTTATTTGCTGTTTTGATTTCTGATCATCTGCTTTGTTTCAGAGGGCCAGTGAAGCCTTGTTTGTTACCAGTAATTAATGTCAACCACAACAGTTTTGTTTGATTAAATTAAAAAAAATGGAGAAATATGCTTAATATTGATCACTTACTCTGGATGCAGATAACATACAGTACTAAAGTGAGTTGTTTAGCTTCAGCAACTCTGAATTAAATACAGTTAATGGCACTGTACCTGTAACTTTCTGGTTGAATCGGTCCGTCTAAGGTTTCACTGTACAGATATATATGTGATAATGACAATGTCGTTAATTATTTGATGTAACATTCCGTAGCAGACTAACTTACGTTGTCCTTACCACTTGCATTACAATGTACTTGTTGCATCTTAAGTTATTTTGAAAATTTACAAATTTGCACAAATAAGATGCAACAGTTTGCACAAATGCAACATTTAACTGATAAATTCTACCACTTAATATCTGCAAACAATGGGATCAGATATTTTGGTTTATGACTATATAACTTTTCATGGAAGAATTTTGTTAAGTTAAACAGATAATTTTGCCTATAGTCTACTCATTATTATATTGTGTATTACTTTAGAGTTGCAGTTTTTCTGCGAGTTGTTGGCTAACAGAGTTTGCATTACTGCATAACTGTCACATTTATACATTGTAATGATACGTACGTTCTACGTTGTTGCATATATTGCTAATAAAAAGTAATCAAATACAGCGTAACACATTTAAACTTATTCTTTTGACCCGCTTCATTGGTGAAGGTCGAAGGCCAATTCGCCAGAAGGCGCCACGACTGAATGAACAGTTATAACACCAGCTGATGAAGCTTACACTCATTTATCGATTCAGTGAGGATGAAAGGCTGAGATGGCCTTTGTTGGCTGACCTATACTGTGGACGGTTTACCCATGTAAATGGTTACCCATCACCTACAGGTCAATAGGCCTACTTGTCAAACGCCTCGCAGCATGTACCCATATATCTTCAACTGTTTCCCAGTAATTCAAGCCGTGAGTTTAAAAGTTTTTGAAAGTTCGCCGGTCAGAGACCGACGTTCTACCACTGAGTCGAGCCACCCAGTGACCCAACCAACAAGTAAGCTTTGTTCACTTCAGTAGTAAGTTGTTAATTATGTGATATGAATGTGTACAAGAAGGATGGCTATCGCCAACGGAACGTGCGTCAGTTTCTGCAATCAGCCTAAGGCACATTAGGCTATTTGGCTACCTCAAGAAAGTCACGCCGGTACGTCGTTCGGCGGGTGGCATTTGGCTACGTCAAGAGAGCCCAAGGCACATTTTGGCCTCCTGGGTACGCCCCTGGGACAATCGCGGTAAATGTTACATGGATCGAAAGAGAATTCAATGCTTGTCAAACGCCTCGCGGCATGTACCATCTATATCTTCAACCGTTTCCCAGTAATTCAAGCCGTAAGTTTAAAAGTTCGCTATTTTAGCACATTTTTTTGCACATTTTGGATTCCCCTGCGTACGCCCCTGGGACTATAGCGGTAAATGTCACATGGATCGAAAGAGAATTCAATACTTGTCAAACGCCTCGCAGCATGTACCGATATATTATCTTCAACCGTTTCCCAGTAATTCAAGCCGTGAGTTTAAAAGTTCGCCATTTTAGGACATTTTTGCACATTTTGGCCTCTTCTGGGTACGCTCCTGGGACAATCGCGGTAAATGTAACACGGTTGTAAAGAGGATTCAATGCTTGTAAAACGCCTTGCTATATA
>Ga0209145_1000179_pt1 | contig 12429 bp, 6 predicted proteins | sample WorMetfiPIANOSA2_FD_187396 | JGI IMG/M metagenome (GOLD analysis project Ga0209145, IMG submission 187396) | Marine gutless worms symbiont microbial communities from Max Planck institute for Marine Microbiology, Germany - Olavius filocauda... | ecosystem: Host-associated > Annelida > Digestive... | reverse complement strand
CCTCGATGCTCGTGCCTTTGGCACGAGGTCCCACCATGGGCAATTGCCACGGATCTCCTCAGATCCTAAAAACGCCCCTGCATTGCTGTCTTGACTTGCATTGACCTCTTCAAGCTATAGGCCTGGAAACCTATGTAAACAAACCTATATATCCCACACAGTTAATAGATATTTGATTTGTGCTGGTACTTATTTGCCATACTTATGACAGGACATTGATGTATTGATGTAGCCATCAGGATGCCATTCCTTTTTGTGTCGGTAAAAGGAAGCGACTTCCTTTCCCTCAGACAACCAACCCTCACAAGTCTGCTTGGAATTTTAAGCACTGGTTTCTGACAGGAAGACAAAACCTCTGTACCAGTTAGAATTACCCTGACATGGAATTGCTCCACTCCCCTCCCTCCTTGTTGTTCCCTTCTCCTACCAGAGGACATAGTGGTAAGGTTTTAAAGAGGATGTGAAATGTTTTGGTCTGTCCCGAGAAGCTGCACAGGTCTGGAACAAATGGAGATAGTGAGTCAAGGGGGCAACTGGCTGGCTAACCCTGTATGGTCAATAAACCTGTGTGTGTGTGTGTGTGTGTGATAGGATAGCTAGCCCAGGCTGCTAACTGTTGGTCTTAGGTATTTTGCCAACAGATACTTGCCATTCAATATACTAATGAGGCGTAAATGTAGTTGTGTTGCTTAGATCAGAGCTGTATCATATGTTGGTGATTAACTTGCGTGTTGTACAGCCATTTAGCAAGTACCTTCCGCGCTCGAACGACATATCATTCTGGCTGCCTGAGACCGGCTTCTCATCAAACGATTTCTACGACTTGGTCCGGTCAATTGGTGGCGACAATGTGCTCAAAGTAACATTGAGTGATGTCTACACAAGACAGACGTCACCACCGCGCACAAGTCACTGCTACACAATCACATACCAACTGCCAGACGGGCCGATCACACAGGATGATGTTGCCATTGTTCACTCACGTATTGCAGCAGCAGCCACTGAATTGTTAGGAGTAGAAGTTCGATGAATGGCACTGATATGCCGTCTGTGTACTTTGTATGTCCAGCTTGACAACTGTTGCCTGAAAACAGATAGTCTCGTTGTCTTATCTCTGTGATCCATTACTGATGGAACTTAACGTACTGTCTTGAACTAACACAGTGATAACACTCGTGGCCGTGGCCTAGGTGGCTGATGTAACTGGTGGTTGAACAACTTGATTCATTTAATGAGGCCATTTGTAAGTTATGGTCAACTTGCTGTAAAAAAGTTGACTTGAACAGAGCCAGTGATTTGTATTGTAGTTAAAATAAGGATGAAACTTGTGGCATTGTGTTTTGGTTTGGTTTTGTGTTGGATTATTGCGGTGGATAAAGAGAAAACTGCCATTGCCATCAGGATAAGGCTTACACACTGACATGGCAGTATGTCTCAGTATGAATTAAGTTTGCTTTTGTTGATCTGGCAAAATTTACACAGTTGTAGCCACATTAAGTCTGCATGTAGCCTATGTAAGCTGCAGGTCAGACATGTTTTAATTAGGCACAGTTTTTTTTGTTTGTATAGTTTCTAGATTTAGTGTCCTAACTCGTGAAGTGCATCGACATCAGGATATAAAACATCAGCATAAATTATTCCTTGTTAAAAGTGATCATTGTTAATATTCACTGTACCACCCATTTGATAATACACTGCCTGTTTGTAGCAGCAGCAAAGATTAGATACTATGACCTTTCTGATCCAATTGACAATTTAACGTATGTCATAATGAACCTCTCTGCCAGTATGCCGTACTGTATGATCACCAATTGTTTGCTTCGTTGATTGATGTTTTTATATCCTATTGTAATCAACAAACGACTTATTCAACACTGACAGCTCTTGACACCAATCTCAATAAGATGGCAAACACAGTGTCTAAACAGCAGTCGTAGCTCCTCACAATCAGCATGCAGCACCTGTGCCACCCAGTCAACTCTCAACAAAAACTGTTCGACTGCTTAATGATTACAAACAAAAAAGATGCAGTATTCTACATCAGTACGCATGCAACACAATATAATAAGAATTGGACAGCGGTGGTCTTCCAAGAAACGGAAGAAGCCAACACCACACATGAAATTGGTTAAACTAAGCTGACTGGAGCCCAGGACAAACTTAAGGCGTGATTTTGACTGCATAAACACGTTATCTGTTTAACACTGGTTGCCATTAGAGGCTGTGCAGTCATACCTAAACGTAGATTTGTATAGTGCCTCATCGTGAGAACCTCACCTCTAAGGCACTCAGGTGTGGAACACACAGCTTTACCTGCAAACACACCACACCTGCCCTTACCTCATAGCGTTCCTTACCTCATATTGTTTCACCCTTGGGCGCCACTGCTGTGTGTAGTACAGTGCTGGGTAGCAACGCGTTACTTTTGTTAACGCGTTACTTTTTGGAGTAACTAGCCCAGTAACGCGTTACTATTTGCCAGAAGTAATGCTGTAAGTAACGAGTTACTTTTTACAGTAACTAGTAACACAAGTTACGCATTACTTTTTTACTACTTGGCAATGGCCCGTCTCACAGAAATTGATGGCTTTTGCATTTACATTTCCGATTTCTCTATTCTTTGTATTCACATTTTAATATAGGCTAACTGACGAAGTAACATGTAGTTTTACAGTGTACCTATTACTGCTTATTCACAATAACAGTTTTCTGACTTTTAACAGTAACAGCATATTAGGATCATCATACAACAGTTTCAGTTTATAGTAACTAGAAAAGTAACGCGTTACTTTTTATAGTAACTAGTAAAGTAACTAGTTACAATTTTTGAAAAGTAACTAGGCCTAATTTAGTAACTAGTTACTTTTTGGTGAGAGTAACTAGTAACTCAACGCGTTACTTTTTGAAGTAACGAGCCCAGCACTAGCAGCCATCTGATTGCAGCTTACTACTCATAATCATACTACTCATAATTACTTGTCATAATCACTACGTTTAAAAGATGGCCAACTTTTCCGATAAAAGCATACGAGTACATAATAAATTTTGCATTTGTTACAGGGTGACCACTTTACTGGAAAACCTGAAGATGTTAGGGAAGTGTAAGGAAATTGACCAAAACTCGAGGAATTGTCAGGGAAAAAATTTTGTTGGTGAAAACGTTTATTGTTATCTTAACACTTGGGGCTACACGGCTACACCGGTGTTTAGTAGCACAGTAGTAGAACAGTATGAATGACGTGGGTAACAGCAACATGGGGAGGAGTGCTGCAAAAAGTCAAGGAATTGTCACAGAATTTCACAGTGCCAGGAGAATGTGGTCATCTTGTTATTATACCATTTGTAAACCTCACATAAAAGTTACATTTATGCATCGTAACAACAAAATCATGCCCAAAATTTGCAATAAATGTAACAAAATGTACGCCGTTATGTAGTGTTCATATGGGTGTGGTCATATTGTTTACATTATGCAGGAACTGCAATAACGGCAAACAGCTCCTAAAGCAGGACGAGTTGTTCATTAAACATAATAAATTATCGTATTTCAGTGTAAAAGGTTAGCCAAAATCGGACTGTATGACATGTTTGCACTATCAAAATCACGCCTTTTAATCAGCCAGTGCATTTGTTCAGCATAAGTGGGCAAAACCAGGCATGTATTCTCACTTTCATATCAACAGTAACTAAATTGTGTATAGATAACACGACAGAAATATCTGTATTTATACTTCGAAAAGCAGTTTGTTTCTTCATTCTTGTTGTACATTACTACAATTACCAGCTCACGTACTGTCAGCAGACATGGTATTGATGTAGCATCTTTTCATTTTAGTTATAAGTTCTACAGTAGTCAATTAAAAGGCAATTTTAAGAAAACTGTAATGTCCCCAACCTGCATATGATTTTGTTACTTATTTAATGGAATATGCTTTCACTTTCACCTTTGCATCATGGGAATTCCTGCCGATCTGCATATGGTGCATGGGTCTGTGACGGCATTAATCAGCCTGATGACCTTGATCTTTGACCTTTTGATCTCTAAATAAGTTCACAGGTTACTTGTGTAATGGGCTTCCATCCTGCCAAAATTGGGCTTCCTAGGCCTTTCCGTTCTCAAGTTAGGTCGAGGCACGCGACAGACATACAATGGCCATCATTTAATAATGTGCCATCGCTATGGACGTCGGAGGCATAATAACCAGAATGAATCACACACCACAGTGTCAGTGTCAAAGTACCGAGTGAGGAAATATCAACACTGCATGCACATGAAAACTCACCACAGACCATGAAGTCCGCATCAAAACCATCACAACAATGTACAGAACACTACAAACATGGTTTAATAATACACCACAATGGCACATTTCACCGAAATGTTACACCTATTTTAACTGCACATTTGCAACATTTATGCACAGGCAATTATTTTCAAAGTGATTATTTGCTGTAGAAGATAAATCACATTCTACAACCTTCAACATTTCTATGTAATGTGAAAGGTGACAATAATGTTGAAAACAAACAAAATACTAACACATGTAGTGTGCAACTAGTGACTGTGACTAACACTGCATTAGTCACAAGCTTCAAACAACAGGTTTGTCTATTACAGCAAGCAAAGCAAAGTCTTCCAATACAAATTTTATATCTGCTTACTCTGCAGATCTGGGTGATTTCAATAAATAAGCACGTGAACCAATTTTTTTATCTGTTTTAATGTAGCTCATGTGTCATCGTCATCATCGGGTGGCGCACCCTTCAAAGAGCCTAGCCGTCTCCGCTTGCACAATTTTTAATAAGAAACTATAAAAAAACAAAATTAACTGTTAAATTTTTTGTCACTCAATTCAAGAAACATGCCCAATTAGCTCTATTCTATGCACACTGAAATCATCTAAACACTAAACAGTACACAAAAACGCCAAAAACAAAAACAAGCAATGCAAGAGTATAATTAGTAACACCTGACAGTATAGCACTAGCACAACAATCTGTTTATAGCTAATTAGCTGTCTTCTGTGCAAGCTAGACATACCCCGAGACGTGGATACATCTGGCAATTCCTCATAATTTGCACTGTGAACATAATATGTAATTATGTACTGCTGAGTATTTCTCAGTCTTGTAACAGAAATATATAATTATATCAGTCGTCCACCGCATGCTGGCCATTAATGGTGAAGTTCAACGTGGAATCACTCAGCTTTGGTTCACGGGAACAGTACAGCAACAACTTTAACCATCACGAACAAATGCAAACTATAAGTACTGACTGGTAAAAATATACCACAAAACTTATCAGTATGTAATACATTCTCATACCAGTTGCACACTAATATTTTCAAAATAACACACTACAGCACAACAAACACAGCACAGTAATAACATTGCAATAATGTCACAATACATCTGTCTGTTTCAGATAGTTTTCTTCTTGTCGACGTCATCTACAAAAAAAACATCTCGCTGTAAACATACAGTAAGTAAGTAAAATGTCAACTTATATAGCCCACTACACCAAAAGTCTCTGATGTGTTCGATGTTTCATTTGTGTGTATGAGTGGGTCTTTAACAAGCACTTGAAACTGTTAATAGTGGGATGAGATGTTCTGGGAGTAATTCCAGGTAGAAAAGGAGCATTTTCTGTAGGTTGGCAGTTCACAGCGAGGGATGTAGAGCATTCCATATGCTGCAAAACAGAAGTGAAGACGTATTTCGACTTCAGAAAGGGCCCTGCACAGGTCGGTTCAGTACCGTGGTGCCAGGCGGTGCAGGCATCTGTAAATGGTGATGCAAAGCTTGAACAACACATGGTGTCCAGTCATTGCCAATACCAATAATACAAACAATTGAAGCATAACTGATAGCAGAAAAACTATTTGACAAATATTTACTTTACTTGGACAGAATCCAGCTATTTAACAGATTCAGTTTTAAACTGTAGTTTCTGTTCCCATTGTAGAAGTAAACTGTAACAAAAGAAAATTATTATTTAAAAAACAGCTAACAGCAACTAAATGGAAGGCAGTGGCACAATATAAAAGATTAACTGCATGTAAATAACAGTCATCTATAAAAGCTAAGGACCATGCAAACCTAGTTAGGCTGCAACCCACCGGCAGGCGCCCCATTGGCCCGTGGGCGCTTGCGTTGGCCTGGGGGCTCTGACGGCAACAGCTCCATGCCAAGCACTTTGTGAATGTCACCAAATGCAATCATTCGTAGTGCATGCTGTGCAAAAACACACAAAATACTTATATATAGTTACAAGTAAAACAGCGACATTGCAATTGTCCATAATCCATTCATTGGTATTTACGTGCAAATGGCTTCATCACTATAACTTATATAAACTAGCGGCAGACTTGTATGACTAGCATTTTTATCTTCTATGCAGCATCTCTCTATCATGTTTCCACATGTAATTGAAACCACTTGCATTTTGTTTTTTAATTTGACTATTTTAATAATAGCTTTTTGACTTGCACTACACTATTATGTACATGTATAGAAATACTGGTTACCCGTGCAGTGAGTCACTTGTCAGGCTGTGTCTGTCAAATGGTGTGTCTGTTTGTAAGACTGAGTGGCAACAGTGGCTTACAATTAATATGTAAATACTGTATACAAGCTCTGGCAGTAGCAATACTGTACTGAAAATGCTGATTACTAAGCATTTAACCTGTGCACTAGTAGTGATGTCTTCTCGCTGTTGCAGTGACAACGACGCTACAGCATCAACATGTTCTTTTTCACATGGGTCCAGCAACCCAGGTCCACCTGATAACAACAACACACGACTGTACACCACTGTGGCCAACATGAGCAGTCAGTAGTGCAATATTCACACAGTAACGCTCACAAATATTTGTACAGCATACATACAGCACAGCACTGTGTAGTTATGAATGGCTGGCTTAGATGAGTTTTCTTACAATAACAGTCACAGTTTCCTGAAATTTACCAGAAACTGAAATAATTTGTGCAATATTTATCTACTATATGCTCACTGTAGTAGGGTGCATAACAGGAGTTGTCCCTCAGTGATAATATGTACTGTTTAACCACAAAGAACAGAATATAGCAGATCTCACATTAAAAATAAACCCTTACAGTATGCTTTTAGTCCTTTGGTTGGGCATCATAAAAGGCCAGTAAAAATTCTCACTCCAGCTATCCCTAAGGGCTTTCTTAAGGAGACCCCCTTGGTACCCAACCTAACCTCCTGTGACCATGAAAAACTGCAGCAGAACTAGCAACAGCAGCAGCATTAGTATCTGATAACATCAACAATTCAACACAACTCCAAGAAGAAAGACTATTATTCATAACATACTAACTTGAAACCTTTACCCTGGCTTCCATTCTAAAACCGATTCTAAGCAGACATTGTTCGACATTGGAAACTGTCACTGCTCAAACCAATGTCTGAATTAGTGAGTGACTACAGGTCTACTGTACTACTGACGACTGTTGCACATAAACAGTATCAGTACCTGGCAGGAGAATGCCAGATGCAATAGACTCGAAAACAAGTCGAAGACCAACAGCTGGTGACAACTGCTGAACAGAACTTGACAGACACTTTTCCACCAACAACTCCACAGCCTACAAGTCAATAATATGCTGAATTTTCAGTAAACTTCACAACAGAGAGCAAGAAAACAACATTTTACTACAATCACCTCAATATAAAACGGGTTGACTGAAAGTGCATGACCTGAAAATGAAGGACCGTCAAAATCGCGGGGAGTGAAAATGTAGGGTGTGAAAATGACCAAATTGCAGGTCGTGAAAATGCAAGACATGAAATTGCAAGACATGAAAATGCAGGACATAAAAATGCAGGACAAGAAATTGCAGGACATGACATGACAGATTAGGCCGGTAGCAATACGATAAATTAATCATTATGGAATAAAGAGCCTCAATAAAACTTTTTTTTTCAACATCACAATAATGATACAGATATCAGTTGTACACCTGTATCAACATATGACAGCAAGACAGATCAATACGAAGCACACACAGTAAATGATTATAGAATAAAAGGACGTCAACAAAACTTTACCAAGTCACAACATTACACAGTAGTTTTAAAATCGTAATAATCACTAAAAGATCAGTTTTTGTAATCCTACACCCCCATCACCATTACGAATGTTAGCACGACAAATCCGGCAGCCGGTACCCATAGCAACAAGTGTTGTCTACGCAACTGGAGCAGAAACGAGCATGGCCGCATGGAACAAATGCTACTCAATCTCGCAGCCTGATGAAGCACACCTCACAGCCGTCGCCTGCAGGTATCGACGCCATTGACGTGGAACTCTGTGCTGCAGGCGACGACGTGGTACGCAAGTTGCTAATACTTCCTTATCAACTACTTGCTTCTGTTTTCGTGTCCTGCAATTTGGTCCGTCATTTTCAAGTCCTGCATTTTCAGCGCCTCCTATAAAACTGATATGTTTACACACAATATTATGTGCATAAGCACAAATGTGGTTTTATGGCTGATACCATCCAAATTTAGACATCTGCAAGTTCTGTAAGATCTTACTGCAAAACCTATCTTCTACACTGTACATCATTTGGCTCAATTTGCTATACCTAGTTCTGTTATGTCACTTGATTCAAACCGGGCACATTCATTTAAACAATCATTTTGCCTCCATTAAATACACACTGTTGTATTCATACTTGAAACAATACGACTGAGACTCTCAAACAGCAAGACTCACCCACTGTCCCAGTGGCTGCCATGTAGTTATGCGGTGACAAAGGTCTCGTAAGATGCGAACTAGAATAACGGCAGTCTGGTTAGTGCTTACCCTCGCCTTCAACACACAGACAGACACATATTTTGATGATCGGCACAAGCTATGACAAAAAATGTGATGCTATTCATTAACACACTGAGACAACACACGAACATTCCAAAACAGCTGATAACCTATACAATGCACTGGTCAGTCACAAGTCGATAGTAATAAACCTGCGAAAACACTGAAATGGAATATCGCAGAGAAAACATCAGTACTGCAGAACAAAAGAGCAAACAATATTTTTATATTACAAAATAGCAACTTTGTGCAATAACAACAGAAAATGTACATGCCTAAGCCCATATAATGCGATATGAATAACTGCTTAGTCACTTTCAAGCAACTGTCTTATTCTCTATCCAGTGCAACAGATGCTAATATAATGTACTAATACTTTACCCGGAACCATTTTGTATGTCGAAGTGCAGCCAGCAGATGCAGGCACATCTGTGTATTCAGATACGCATCCGATTCTACACATAACACAAAACTTACAATGACGTGACATGTCTTAATCAAAAACCCATTCATATGTCACAAATAACAAATGCATTGGCTCACTGGTATGTTCATCTGGGTGGATGCTGTATTCTCCCTTTTCCTCACTGTTATCTCCTAAACCACGGGTCATTAACACATCTGCAAGCAAGCTCTGCAGCTTCTACAAACTGATGAGGATCACTAACTACAATGACGACAGTGGCAGCACAGTGGAGTGGGTGGCATTGTAGCACAGCACATATGTAAGGTAAACATGCAGGCACATCTGTGTATTCAGATACGCATCCGATTCTACACATGGCCCTAACAACTGACAAGATGGATGGGCAGCAAAGTTCTTGGCTTCTGTGACAATGGCCAGATGCAAGGATGGTGGATTAATGAGGTAAAGTGCCATGGGAGGAAGTTCCCACGGCCACACAAGTGAAATATGATAAGTGGGACTTGATCATAAAGGATTACGAACAGTATTACATGCTGTAGAAATAATGAATAACGTACCACATAACTGGCTTGCCACCAAAACAGCTTACACTAAAACGTAACTACTCTCTGTCTAAGCAGTTAATTCAATTATGAACTTATCTCTTATGCACACAAGTGTACTAACTGTTCTGTACACTGCTATAACTTGTGAGGCATTTCTACAAGTCTTCGTAACAAAAAAACCCAGCTTGGAGCTTGGAAGTTGTTCTACATCTAATACATATATTTCATGAAAAAGCATCACAGATCTCATAGAAAAGTGCAAAACACGCTTCACTTTCTCAAGTGTAGTTTTAGCCCATAATTTACAACTGCAGGATTTACCAGCTGCTGGCAAATCATCTTTCACAGTCGGAGATGTCAGAGAAATGGTACAAGTAACACAAGGCTCTGTCTGCCGCTGAACTAAAAGTCCATCACCGAAGCTGGAGATAGACACGTCATATTTCTCTTCTGTAATTTTCTGCAAAAAAATCATAAATTAATCATTGTTTGTCTATATGGAAACAGTGGAACGGTCTATATATAAACACTACCATATTATCAAATGAGTAGGAAGTTGAGTGTGTACTGAAGAGTGTGCTGAGAGCAGTGCCGTGACTCAAGTTCATGCAGAGCTGAATACTACCAGCTGATAATCTGACTGCGTGAGATAGCCGTGGCCGACTGTCAATAGACAGAATGTTTACTACGTAAAGTATTTATGTTTGTATTCTGTCTACTGACACTGGGCCATGCCTATGTACCAGAGAAAATCCCTACGAAGAAGTCTGCCAATGTCCGTCAAGATGTTCCCAAGTAATTATTGTATACAGTCAAACACTCAAATTGGAATACATGGGACTCGTTGGACTAAATGCAGGGTAACAGTAAATATGTTCACTTCTCAATATATCTAACCCTGACCGTAAAATGCACCTCCAGTATGAACACAAATAGAGAAATGTACATTAAAATGTTCTATGAAACATCCGAATGCATTATACTGTAGTGACGTTTACCGCAAGCTCTGCTGGCAGTCTTTCAGCCAGAAACAGCAGAAGCGATTTGGTCGGTCTGTTGTGGCAAAGAACTACCAACTGAAGCTCCAAGTCTCCATGTAACAGAAGACCCTTGGCTAACAATCCAACTCTCATTACTCCCTTCAGTTCTCGCACACCTTCCACAACAGCAGCAGCAGCAGCAGCAGTTGTTGTTGTAGATGCAGCAGTCGAGTCTTCCTCGCTAAATGCACACATTGTTATGACAACATCATCATGTCAACATCATCATCACCATCTCTATTCATTAAACACACATAGTTTTAAGCCAAGTTTTAATATTGTGCTGATCAATGGTCGTATTGTTTTTACTCGTTCTTGGTATGTCAAAAAGTGCTGTATCTCATGTTCGTCAAATATTTGGTTAACGGTTGTTTACATAATGTAAGAGTTCAAGTACCAATTTTGTATTTTGTTGGTGTGTTATTTGTATTTTAGTCATCTTGTATAGTTTTAGTTTAGTTCTCTCCTTCTGTCTTTCTATGTTTATATCTGTTTTTGTATCCAGTTTTTTATGGATCTTCGTGGTCCGATTCAAATAAAGGATAAAAAAATACTAATGTACTGACAGTGGCATAGTACGAGATGGAATACTAAACAGTGCCATTAATGCAGCAGTTTCAAACATCATATAGTAAACACTGAAATGGCCGAAGACTGATGGTTGAACCAAAAATGCACTTAGTCCCACCTAAGACTAGCTGTTTCTGTTTAAAACAAGCAAACAAACAGCGACGTACACAGCGACTGATGTCTTATCATCTGTATCCGTTTCTGGCACTTCTGTTTTCTCTTCTCTGCAATTTGCACATTAAATTATAACACAGAAAAAGTTTTGCAAGTTGCAATGCACATAAAATATGCAACAACTATGCAAAAGGGAATTTAGTAAATCACACTAGCAATCAAACATAATAATTTTCAATTCAAATCCATGAGTAAATATAGTACAGAAGTACTAAATACCAAATGTAACAACAACAATCAAAACTTTAAAACATTACTTAACATAAGGTGCAAAGCATCAGAAACTGCAATTTGATTTCGAGATGAGTAAGATGAAGCAACATGTATGGACAAAACACTAATGTTACTTTAACGCTTTGGGTGCTAATATTAAATTAGATCTAAAGCCATGGTCGCACGATAATTGTACATGCTATGATTCTGTAAATCACTCGTATGAAAACTGTATGCAACTTGTGTGCAAATCAGCTGCTCACAGTCGTATCATCAAAACTGCACTTCACAAAATGTGTCGCTGCTTTTATTAAACTATGACATCAGTATTGTACAGATAAGCACTATCCAGCCAACGCTGCCAGTCCATATAAAGCAATGCAACATACTTTTGAGCGAGCGAGTCTGATATAAGCTTGAGTGCATGTTCACACGAAGACACAACTGACTGCACTGTGTCCAGCTACAAACACAGACACAGCTCTGCACTGTCAACACACTCACACACACACACATACGTATGTTTCGTGTTAAACGGCGACGTCGCTGGTTGATATCAAAATCATCATTCAGTCGCCAGTGCGTAGGTCATATTCATGATACATGTAGCC
>Ga0209145_1000178_pt1 | contig 12434 bp, 8 predicted proteins | sample WorMetfiPIANOSA2_FD_187396 | JGI IMG/M metagenome (GOLD analysis project Ga0209145, IMG submission 187396) | Marine gutless worms symbiont microbial communities from Max Planck institute for Marine Microbiology, Germany - Olavius filocauda... | ecosystem: Host-associated > Annelida > Digestive... | reverse complement strand
GCAGCCTTATATAATACTATATAAGACTACATTGCAGCTGGGTGTGAGAAACTTGCCCAAGGTTTTTACACGGCAGCGACCTGGCCGGGAATCGAACCACATATCTACGATACGCTAGTCTGACACTCTACCAGTAAGCCACCGAGCCACCAATAAGTGATAATAATGATTGAAATTAATGTACCACTTCTTTTATTCTTAGTATACAGACTGTTATCAGCTTACTTTTTCTGGTATTTTTTGTGTTTTTTTACAGTGTGCTTGTTTGGCGTATGTTTCTGCTAAGTTGAAAGTGTTGTTTGATGCAGAGTGCTGTACCAGCAGCAGAACCAGCACATGGATGCGCTGCAGGCTTACATCTGTGCCGTGCAGTTAGATCGTTCTCACAGTGCTGCGTGGACCGACCTCGGCATACTCTATGAGTCGTGTGGACAGCCGAAAGACGCCCTCGTCTGCTACAGAAATGCTGTCGACACTGCAAAATGTACGAAGCATAATGGATATTATAGATTAGTTTCAAGTCTTTATCTTAGCAGTTAGATGGGCATTGGACACTTGGTATCACAACTGCTGGAAGGTAATCTTAAGTTGATTTACTTGAGGCTAATTATAACCACCTGACAAGCCAGATTCAGTTTTCATAGTTTTGTTGACCACTAGATGGCCAGCAGGAGGTCCATTGAGTAGGTCTATAAAGAAAGTCCACTTTGACACTTTTTCTTAATGTTTGACTCTTAGGGACAGCTTGGAAAGAGTTATGTGTATATTGTAGAGAACAGAATCAGTTGATTGTGAAATTGTGCTGTAATTGGCATGTTTATTCATTTATTTTGTGACATAATATGCTGCTTGCATTCCAGTCACACACCTGAGCCTATAATTAGTAGATTTTTGCCTGTGTTTCTGTTTGTTCCTGATAGCAACGGCCAATCCCAACATCGCGAGTCGTATAAAGCTGCTTCAGCAGAGTGTGAACAATATCCCTGCGCAGTACTTCCAGCCAAAGTATGTCATTGTCGTTCATGTCTTGTGGATCTATTACTCACTCAGATGAGTATGCGATTATATGTACATTGCTATTACTCAGTTTTTATTTAGCTTTTAGTGTGTTACTATTAAAAATATGTTTTTTTACATTGTACGCTCCCTTGTTTGATGGGTGAGACATGCCCTCATAAGGTAGGACTTTTGTAGAGCATTACAGCAATTTTATCTGGACGTCCCTGCCCTTTCTAATGCCAGCAATCACTCATATTGATCTTGACGTGAATCAAGCCTGGATATTACTATAAAACAAAGTATATTTCCATGTACGTTATCCAAATTCTTTGAATAAGTATTCTTAAATATTAGATTGTGTATTACATAACAGATTGATATGTCTGTATTACGTGTTGTTCCACAAGTTGCTGAGAACCTGGAATAATTGCAGACTTGTGCAGTTGCCTCTTGTGAGTTACAGTTAATGTGGTTAAAGATTGGCAAGTTCATTGTCATCTGAGATGGGAAATTTCTCAGTAGCTTATTCTGTTTTCGAGTATCAGCTTCTGTTTATTTTACTTCAAATTGAAACAGGTCGAAGACTTTACCAAGCATTGAGGAGGCGTGGAGTCTTCCGATACCTGCAGAGTTGACTTCTCGTCAAGGTGTCACCAATCAACAGGTGCGTTATTTATTTGAAAAGTGGCTTTTAGAAACATAATCATTTGTTTGTGGCTCAGTTTAACAAGCACACACTCGTGCTGTGGTCTCAGAATTTAAACAGTAGCATTTGTGAGCTAATGTAAAATTTGTGGTGTTTGTTAGCAATGATATTCTGTGTTATCTTGATATTTTTATTGCACTATGCTACTGCTAAAGGTCATACTGACAAGGTTACTACACAAATTGTATTACATTATAAAATTTCAGTAGAACAAGCAGGCTTTAGGAAGGGTGAGTGACTAATTAATCAAAGAGAAGGCAACAGAATTCTGTCAGCCACTATTATTATGCTTTGTTAAAGCATTTGACTCTCTCTGTAAGCTTTGTTGATATCTGCTGACGTGTGAAATGTTTTTATGTAATTTATACATGGAATGATGATATTTGCATTGATGCAGATTATGAGTCAGTAATAACATTGTCTGTTATAACGTAGGGGCGTGGCATGTCAGCTGGTTCACAACCTCACCAGTTAGCTGCAACGGGTGTAATAAATCCTCAGCAAGCACCAGCTGTTGGCATGGTAACGTCTACTAACCAGCCATTTTCCGCTCTGCCAGATGGCGCCACTGAAGCAAAACGTCGACGGATATCTCCATCAAAAGCTCAGGTACATAGTAGTACACATACTGAAATTGTTTAAGATAGGCTTCATATCACGTTGCCATGGGTTTGATCTTATTGAGCATAGCTCTCAGTCCTCCAAGCACCTCTAGTGGGATTGGCCCTTTACCTGATGGACTGACCAACTATTGTCCTTCAGTGCTTTGACACTGTTAGTTGTGTCATCTGACCCGTAAAAATCGTCCCGATATGACCTATAATGTGTTTGGTGGGACGTTAAACCCTACTCAACCATAGTCGATGTGCTACATTTCATTTTCTTTCTAAAAACTATTTTTAGTTTGCCACTGTCAAATGTCAAATGTTGCTTTTTACAACTAGAGTGAATCGGAAGCTGCTGCAAGTTGTCTGAGTGCCCAGCAGCTGCACACGATGCATCTACTACAGCAGAGTCAGGTGCTGTATAGCATCGTCATCACTGACTGTCTGTTAGATTTATTCATGTCAAATAACTTGATTCTTAGTGTATTTCCTCCGATTCGATGTTTTTATGCATTGACTTTGTGCATGTTACAAATTGTTTTTACAATTACGGTTTCATGCTACAACTGCAGACTTGTGACGTTGCTTTTGGTGCAGTGCTCATTGCAGCTTTTTGCGACAGTGACACTTTAGTTTTTGAAACTTTAAGGGTAGTATTAAGAATAAGATGTGCAAACACAGTTTCTTTGTTCCACAAATTTCAAAAAGGTTCTAGGGTTAGTTTTACTTTTAGTTAGTAAAGATAGTAGAGTCCAAATTTAGCGTTCTTACGCATACACTACACTGCTCATTTTTTTGTTAGCTCCCCAACTTCAATAATAATAATAATTGAGTATTCATTGACTTTCAGCCATGTGGTGAGCTTTTCATATAAACCCTGATAAGTCTCCTCTATTTGCACTCTTTACAGTCTTTGAGCCTTGTTCACGTTTTGCTGTTACTGAAATCGTTCTTGTGTCAGTTTCACTGTACAGCTACCCATGCCTGTGCCATGCTAGTATACATATTGAAATCATTTAAGATAGGCTTCATGATATCATGTTGCCAGAGTTAGTTGATGTGCTACACAGTTAAGTAATACGAGTACGTTGTTCTGCTACAGGGAAGTTTGACGCCACAGCAACAGCAGTTGCTCCATTACCTACAGCAGCAGCAACAGCAGGCGATCACTGCCGTTCAGCAAGCTACATCGCAGGTCTGCCACTTGGAATTTTCACTTTCCCATTGTCTTTCTGCATCAGGTGTTAATAATTTGAAACACTGATGGATTGATTTACTGATGGCTCGTAAAATGAATTGCATAAAAAATGGATTAGTGGGGTATATAATTGCTGTTGATGAATTGATCTGAACAGTTTAGTGGATCATGTTGAATTTGTCATTCGCTGCCATAAGTGTATGAAAATTGTGTCAAGTTTTTTTATCAGGACTGGGTATGCAAAATACAATAGGGATCATAACAAAAATTGTCTTCGTACATGATCAAGTTTACGTGTTTTGTTGTAATTGGATGATGCAGCAGTCACATTAATGCAAACATACTAAAAACTGACACAGACTTAAGCCCAGTTTCCACTACCCGAGTTGACGGCCCGAGTTGACGGGTGACCGGTTTCCATTACCCGTCAACAAGGGCCGTGTTGACGGGCACACGTTTCCACTATCCGAGTTGACGGGCCGTCAACACGGGGTTGACGGGTAATGGAAACCGGTCACCCGTCAACTCGGGTAGTGGAAACCGGGCTTAAAACATACCTGTTCTTATGTTGATTGCTGCGTGGGTTAATTTATGCTGTGTAAATACTGTTATTAGATTAGATTCATAAATCTGAATCGATAGCTATGTATTTTGTAAAATTTATTTTGATCACCATTTTAAATACTTTCCTGGGAAACTAGTTTTAGGGAGTGCTGGATATACCAGTTATGGTTCTTCTATTAAAACAATATCTGTTTGACTCGTGTCTGAACGTCGTAATGGAAATCATATACGTTGAGGATGAGATGCATTTATTGTAATATTTTCCTTATTATACTGCTGTTTTTTACAAGATTGGTCATTTATGTTATCGATGGATGGCAGGAGTTGAACGCATTATTGACTCCAGTGACGTCAAGCAGTTCGTCACTCGCTGAAGACCTGCTCAGTCAGTTGACATGGCCAGCCGACCCAGTCACGTCGTCTGACAGTGGCACAGGCAACCAGAGCTCATGGATCAAGAAGGAAGAAACTTTGACATCTCAGAAGTCAGAATCTGGCAAAGTGTCGAGTGATACGGCCACGGGATGGACACTTCCTGCAAACCTTACGCTTGCAATGTCGGCTGCTCAAGTAGTAGCGGCTTGCAAGGGACTTGGTCAGTGACTCAGTTACCAACACCAATGTAGCCACGTGCTTTGTCAGTGAATAAACAGACCATTAGATCACTTAACCACGCCAGTGTAGTAGTTGTTCTTGGCATGAGTAGGCTTTGTTTCTGTAACGTGATGACATATTCATTTACTATGTGAAGCACGATGGGGGCTGCATTAACCACTGAATCAGTTAGCATAAAAAGGATTACTTTGTCCTGCATGCTTTGCTATTGCCTGTACAAAATTTATTTTTAACCTATATATGCAGTGACGTTATTGGTTGGCTATTTTCGTCCTAATATATTGGTTAAAAATCTATTTTTTGTCAGTCTGTGTGGAATACAGTCTTTTGTTTGATAGTGTGTTTATGGTGAATGAATTACTTAAAGAAGTCTGTAAATAAGTAAAACTACAGCACAGAAGACACTTCGTGTGTGAGTCTTATATAGTATTGCAGCTTGGTTAAGAAGCCAGTTGATGTATGTTTTAGCCACTTAAGTGATGCAGCTCATGTCACTGAACAGTGAATTATAATCAAGTTTTTTTTGCCACGAATTCATGTTAAATCATTTATCTTGATGTTCGAAATGTTATCTCCAGGTGGAAAAGGGCCAATCAGCTTCAGTCTCATTTCAGACTATGGTCCACCACCATGTGCTCCTGACCGACCTTTTCCATCAACACCAAAGGACAAACTGGAGCCTGCCACGCCCAGCGTATATGTAAGATTATGCTTTTTACCTGTTCGTTTATGTTACAGAGCTTGCATCAAGTGATGCCTTTCCTAAACATTTTTGTAATAATGTAATAAAAAGTAAAAGCTTTAAAGATTATTTTATGTTGTAAGTTATTGTGGTACGTGTGTATTTAGTTGGAGTGTCGGAAAGATGCATTTTCCATAGAGTTACAGCAGTACTGCATCACACAGCCTGTGTGTGTGATACGAGGGTTGGCAGGTGCTCTCAAGCTAGGTATGTACTAGTGTTGCTTGTACAGTACATGTGTATTGTGAGTACATTAGATGGACTTCAAATCTTTGGCAGTACAGTCATGAGGTTAAAGGTGCCTTGTAATGTTGTGCATTAATCTGCTTGAGGCCCCCTTCCCTTCAGTGGACAATTGTCTTAGCTATGATATGTGGAGGATAAGAGGAAAGATCGTCAGAACTGTTCTGTGCTGTGTTAGTCGTATATACGCACAGTCATATGAGCAGTTCTTACAGGTGAACCAGGGTCTGTTGGTTTAGGCTTAGTTTATATTTGTGTTTTCTGAACTAGGGCTGGTTTGTTTGTCATGGGTTTAGTTATTTTGTGTTTTTGTACCGTATTATTTGGTTCTTGTGTGGTTGTAAGTGCCAGCACAATAGATTGCCTAGGAGACCTGTCCCCAAAGTGACCTATTTTGTGTCAAGTGGAACGTTAAGCTTTGCACACTCACTCACTCACTCACTCACTAACTCTGCCACTTGAGGGTTTGGACGTTCTCCCCCTAGATGTCACCGGGACACCTGGATTGCCTAGGTGAGAGTCTGTCACCTTAGCCACTAAGGTGTGGCTGTTGCTGCTGAGTTTAGCATGTAAGTTGTATGTGGTAATCTTATTAACACTGTCGGAATTAGTGTTAAGTTTATTTTGCTAGTCCTGCCATAGTTCATTTTCAAATTACAACAGTATCTGTCTTGTGTGACCTGAAATTTTTGTCGCATACAAGATTAGATATTTTGCATATATACATATTACTAGTTGTTGTAAATTGTATAACTCTGTGTAGTAAACGTCAGTGTAAAATGACACTAGACAACCAGTCTGTTGCATAAGCTGCCACATGATGGCTGTTTTCATAGATCTTGCTCTGTTCTCGACAAAAACTCTTGTTGAGGCAAATCCTGACCACTTGGTGGAGGTGCGAACCCAGCGCCAGCAGACACCAGATGAGAACGTTGATCAGTTTGGTAACAAAGTGTGGCAGTGTGAGAGCAGTCGATCTTACTCTACCATTGCCAAGTATGCTCAGTACCAGGCTGCCTCTTTCCAGGAGTCGTTTAAGGTATCAACCAACTGGTTCAAGACATATTTGTTTTCATCTTTGTACATCACGCAATAACTGTTTCCAAAATATGAGTAGCTAGTGTTATTTCTAGCCATGTTACACCAGCTTTAATTTGTATTACTATTATTATTGTTGCTGCTGCTGCAACTACTGTAATTACTCACGCTGATGGTGAGTATAGCAATCATCTGCCTCTGTGATTCTGTCTGTCTGACCGCACGATAAAACCAAAATGGCTGAAACTATAATAATATAAAGATTACTATTTAAATAAACTATTGAAACAAAGAGACTAAACTATTAACAATTATTATGTGAGAAATCAAAGTCTTTGTTATGTTTGCATTCAGTGTGGTGTGATTTTATGGTAACTTGCAGTTGCAGCAAATGTAGATTTGGCCTAATGTAAATGTAAAATGTAAATATGCCTATGCATAGGCGCAGCTTCCACTAGTAGCTAAATAATTATGCACTGTCATTTGCTTTTGTGGCAGTATCCGCAAATGCTGCCATTGCTTGCTGTTATTTCTTTACTTTTCACTTCTAGTTTAATTGTGATAATGATAATGATGGCAGGCTGTAAATTCTGAAATCAAGAATAATAATATAATCATCATATATTCATTTATAATTTTAAATACTGCCATGAGTCGTAATTTCAGAGGTGGCGAATGTGTTTGATGGTTGTAGGAGGAACATGAAAAGATGAAATCAACGTGGAGAGAAAAGGAATCAGACAGTGATTCAAATTCATCCACCACTAAACGGTTAGAAATAGCTGCTTTTTTGTGCCAACATTGGGAGGCTAAACTCCACTCAGTCACCAGTCGTATTTGCCTTTTTACCAATTTATGAATTAACGTTGGTTTGGCTTAGTGGTAGTGCATTGGTCTGAATCAACGCAGTTGCTGTACGTTGGACACAGTTGGTACAGCAGCGAGTAAACCATCTAACCAGCCCCACACTAAGCAATGCAGTAGCTCCTTACTCACTGTCTTGCAGCATAGCTGATGTTTGGCCAAGGGCTAAAGAAACTGAGATCAGTGCCAATCATTGTGTCCATGTGGCATGTAAAGGACCTTAATTTATTTTTTTATTCTTTAATATGTCATAATATGGTACCAGCTTGAGTACCCATTGTTGCTGTAGTGTTAGAGGATTGAAACGTTTTTGCTATATTCAACGCTTGTGCTTGCCTGCAGGCTGTTCAGTTCTCGGAGGAAACAGTCGGTGATCAAATTTGGTACAAATGTTGACCTTTCCGATGAGAAAAAGTGGAAAACTCAGATGCAGGAGCTGGCAAAACTTCCAGCATTTACCAGGGTAAAATATGCTCTCTGCTTTACAATATTAATCTTTACCTTTTTTATCCTTAGCTTTTTTTGTTTTATTTCACTTTTTGGTTACACTTAAATTCTTAATTTTTTTGTGATAGCTTCTCATCATATAACGTTGTGTGATGTATAGGTTGTGTCAGCGTGCAACATATTGAGTCATGTTGGTCACACAATACTTGGTATGAACTCGATCCAGCTGTATATGAAAGTTCCTGGCTCACGAACTCCAGGTAATAATCCAGACTTTTCTTTGTTTTGATGTTTTCCAACATTGTGTCATCAGTGCATTTTTCAACAGAATAACTGGCTTGCTTATTTACACCTTTTCTGTGCTGTTTTGTTTCTTGTGAATACGGAAAGTATTTTCTGAATAGTGTTATAACGACAATAATATATCTACATGCTCTTGTTGCATTTGTGATTAAGGGTACGTTTAGTGATTTAGCTATTCACAGTTGACAGTTGGACTGCCTTCACTGACTCCAGACTGCTACTGAGAGTGCGTAGTGCCACTTGCAGCCAGCAAACTCCAGAGCGGGTGATTCTGAGCCACTTTGACTGCTTCAGTCAGTGGGAGATTGTGAGACTCAAGGTCATTCAGGACTGTCTTCATCCATGTGATCAGATGCTAAACATTAACAAATTGATTGGTTGATTGATTGATTGATTGATTGATTGATTGATTGATTGATTGATTGATTGGTTGATTGACTGATCTCACTAGTTTTGGTTGGTTTCTTATTTTACTCATTTTTGTTTGTTGAACTGATGCTGCCGTCGGTACCGTAGTAGTTGTGTTAATTTGCGGCTGTAGGTCATCAGGAGAACAACAGCTTCTGTGCAGTCAACATTAACATCGGACCTGGAGACTGTGAGTGGTTTGCAGTTCCTGAAAGTCATTGGGGCACCATACAACAGCTTTGTGAACAGTGAGAACATTCTGCTTTCATCTTGTTTGTGTTTGCTGTGTGACGATAACGGATGCTGGGCTTCCAACAAAATCAGCACTGAGCCCATTGGACTACTCAGATCATATGGATGACGACAGTCCTAAATGACTGGAGTCCCACAATCTCACATTGACTGAAGCAGTCAATGTGGCTCAGAATCGCCCGCTCTGAAGGTTGCTGGCTGCGAGTGATGCTAAGCACACTTAGTGGTGCAGACCAGTAATGAGATGATGATGATGATGATGATGATGATGATGATACCCATGGCAGGTGAAGGAAGTGTAGTGTAGGTGTAGGTGTTTGTGCAGCTATTGTCATTATAATATTGACAGTAATAGTGCATGTGAATGGTGAAGTGGCAGGAGAGGAGGTTCAGATAGGCCTCATATCTGTATATTTAATGAGTTCAGCTTAAGCTTTGAGTTTCACTGGGACACACCCACTCACATGGTCCAATCTGCCCAGAACGGTCACTAGCATCACTAGCCAGACTGGCAGTGCCAGTGTCATCGTCACTAGTCCCCAGCCAGACTGGCAGTGCCAGTGTCATCGTCACAGGTTCTTGCTTGAGAAGTTAAACTCATATAGCATGAGTACCGATTTCCTGACACAAACTGACAAACTTTTGCTGGCCCAGTAGTTGAACTCAGGCAGCAACAGTCTGCAGCCATTTAGGCTCGACACACACTTAGCCAGTTGCTTGTACCACTCAACCAACTAGGCAGGCTTTTACTTTTATTTAATGTAGTAGACATAGTTTGAGATTTGTAAAAAAAAAAGTTAAGTTTGTGTACACACACAAACACATACAATGTGAATTTTTCCAAATATAGCAATAAGGAAAATATAGCTGTATTTGTTTTGTTTAGTTACTCATGCCGACGGGAGTCGCTTGAGTATAGCGATCATCCACGTCTGTATGTGATTCTGTGTGTGTGTGTGTCTCCGCACGATAAACCAAAAACAGCTGAAACTAAAATCACCATACTTGGGATAGTCCATCACGATACCTCGCCCACCAATTAATATTAGGTCAAAGGTCACAGGGTCACAAAGTGCAAAAAGGTGATTGAGTTGCCAGCGTGAGTTATGTACTCTATCACCTCTAGATTTTTAGTAATTACCGCTCCATAGATTGACTAATGAGATCAGTGTGCATCACGAACAATGAACACACGCACTAATCCCGTCATGAAATTGACAAATATTCTGTTATTGTGAACTTTGATGTTTATGATTTTGATTGTTTTGTGTAGAAATCACATTAATTACCTGAAAGGGTCGTGGTGGCCGAACGTGGATGACTTGTACGAGTACAATGTACCTCTGTATCGGTTCATTCAGAAACCTGGAGATCTCGTTTGGCTTGGTCCTGGTACTGTTCACTGGGTCCAGGCTATTGTAAGTATTTGCAGTGGCTAAAATTTTATATATTGGTCGTTTAATAATAATAATAATAATAATAATTCAGGACAGTGTTTATGATACTGTTGCCATGACATAGTCATTGTGAGAGTTCATCTGATGGATGTAGAACAGCACCAACAGCTGCTGAGCCTTAAGCCCGGTTTCCACTACCCGAGTTCACGGCCCGAGTTCACGGGCCGTGAACTCGGGTGCATTTTTTGACACCCGTCAACTCGGGTGTCAAAAAATGCACCCGAGTTCACGGGCTGTCAACTCGGCCCGTGAACTTGGGTAGTGGAAACCAGGCTTTAGACCAAGTCATCTCACTTGGATGGCGAATCTGCCTCTGCGCTGCTGTCGTCTAGATCGCCATGTAGTATTACTCTGCCTAACAGCTGATATTCATTTTACCATCCCATGGAGGGTAGAAGGCTGAGTCGGCCTAGACATCCCCGTGTAGTAGCATTCCGTATTATTGCAGTCTGTTAATAAGTGTATGCATTTGTGTTGAGGGCTGGTGTAATAACATTGCGTGGAACGTCGGCCCATTGACCTGGCGACAGTATCAACTTGCACTTGACCGATATGAATTCAACAAAGTCGAGGGAATGAAGTCGATCGTTCCAATGATGCATCTCTCATGGAACCTGGCTCGCAATGTCAAGGCAACTGATCCAAAACTCTTTGAGCTCATCAAAAGGACTCTTCTACGAACTTTGCGTCAGACGGCTCTCGTACAAGATCTTGTCGAGACTACGTTGCGGCAGACTATTCGCTGGCACGGACGTTCTGAGATGGACCCTGCACCTTACTGCAATAACTGTGAGGTAGGCTAAGCATATTTTTAGATATTACTGAATGCAGGGATGTAAAACTGCAGTCTGTATGTAGATGTTTAGAGGCAGTGGACTGAGATATGAAGAAAAAGAAAATGAATACATGATAGTGCAGTCCATTAGTGTGTACATCTGTTTATTTTGAGTGAATTTTATTACAGTAAATTATTTAAAATGTGACTGCTCTAATACAATGTTGATGCTAATCTTTCATTGCTGTTGTGTGTTGCTAATACCTGTGCAGTTTTCTGTGTATGCTGCCAGACTGGTTAGTGGACTCAGCAGATATGACTATGTCATGCCAGTTCTGCGAGACACACTCCACTGGCTGCCAATAGGGCAGTGCATAGACTTCAGACTTGCAGTCCTTGCTTTTTACTGTGTCCAAGGTACCTGCCCGTCTTACTTCCACAGCATATGCACTTCGCTTACTGAAATGAGTGGAAGAGTCCGGCTTCATTCAGGGCATCACGGTGACTTATACGTGCCAGCCACAAGGACCGAACTTGGCAAATGCAGTTTATGAGTTGCTGCACTAGTAACATGGAACCCTCTAATGCTACATCTCCATTCTTTCACCAACCGTCAGCCGAGAACAATTCTGGGTTGGACTCGAACCTACCTCCTTCATGACTTTTTAACTCTGAAAACTATTGAGGAGTGAACTAACTTATGCCCTTTAAAATTCAGTCTTTTCAAATCTTATTTCAAATTATGTCATAGAAGTTTCTGTAGCTAGAGTGAAGATCAGTATATTTTGCGCATGTTTCTTGGTCACCGTTTATGTTTTCTGTATTTGACTCATTAGGCGGAGGTATTCAGCATTCTGTTTGTGTTGGAGCAAGACAAGAAGCACATTGTCCACTGTTTGAACTGTGCGCGGAAAGTCAGTCCAACGCTTGACAAATTCGTCATCCTCAACCAGTTCAAACTCTATGAACTTATGGAAGTCTATGACACCTTCCAGCTCGGCAGCATCGTGAGTTCAGATTTGGTACTTCTTACTTTAAATTTTCGACAGATGATTGAATTCGACCATTTGCTGATGATGTGGCTTGGTGGTGGGTCGTTTCTGCAAAATCTTATTTCCATATACACCGTGAGCCATAAAAAACGTGCCACTTTGTTTTTGATTATAACTCTGGCTTTTCTTGGTCGATTTTTATACTTTTTGCATCAGTGGAAAGAGG
>Ga0209145_1000177_pt1 | contig 12455 bp, 8 predicted proteins | sample WorMetfiPIANOSA2_FD_187396 | JGI IMG/M metagenome (GOLD analysis project Ga0209145, IMG submission 187396) | Marine gutless worms symbiont microbial communities from Max Planck institute for Marine Microbiology, Germany - Olavius filocauda... | ecosystem: Host-associated > Annelida > Digestive... | reverse complement strand
TGTCAAATCACATGCTGATATTGTCATGTGCTGTAGCGGCGTCACTGCCGACCTGGGGTGACTGGACTGACTGGGGCACTTGTTCGTCATCGTGTGGTGATGGAGTCAAGACTCGCAGTCGACCTTGTGTGGATCCGACAACTGGACAGACGGTCAGCAGTCAGCTGTGCTATGGACGAGACCAGGACCTGATGCACTGCAAAGGAGTCTCCTGCCCGGGTCAGTTGCTCTAGTAATGTGGCATTCGCATATTATTTAGTTCATTGTGGATTATTATAGGCAATGCAGACACTTGCCCAGAGGTCCCAAGCCGTCGGCGACTCGGTGGGTCTTTATGGAGTGACTCAAAGTATGACCGTGGAGTGGACTTCCTGTGCACAGTTGGGAGTGGATTGGATTAATCAGCATCCATGATCATGATGGTGCGCATTGAATAATACTGAAGACTGGCATAGGCTGTGCAGAAATGTCGCGGAATATTTTACACTAGTTATACGTTTCTGTGACGAACGCAGTTTTAATTGTTTGTGTTATCAACTTATCACGAAGTGTTGGTCTTTTAATGGTTGAGTGATTGACTGAGTAGGGTTTAACGTCCCACCAAACACATTATAGGTCATATCGGGGACGATTTTACAGGTCAGATGACTCGACCAACAGTGTCAAAGCACTGAAGGACAACAGGTGGTCAGTCCACCAGGTAAAGGGCCAATCCCACCATGCAAAGCCCTCTTCAAGGTAAAGTGAAGTGTAATGCATAAAAAACATTCACATAGCACCATAAAGTCCGAAGATACAGAGGTGCTTGGAGGACTGAGAGCTAGAAAGAACTGCTCTTAGGATTGTGCATCACTGAAATGCTACACAATACTAGGCTATAAGCACAGAGACAGTTCTGTTAATATTCGCCTTCCTCCAGACCAACATCACTGTTCAGCTGATGGTCTATTAAAGAAATGCGAATGTAAGTTCGCACGACGTGCAAAATGTCGTTCTCTTTGGAAGCATCTATAGACGGCGTGTATGTGTGTAAATGTAAACAGCGTGGAGCGAGTACTCGGACTGGGGCGAATGTTCGACCGATAACACTTGTGGCCGCGGCGTCAAGGTGCGTACACGTACCTGTACTAACGGCGGAACAGCAGGAGTGGATCGTCTGTGCAAGGGACCCAGCAACCAGACCACCGTCTGCATGTCTCCCAAATGTGAAGGTCTGTATGTATTTATATTGTCGGGCAGAACCGGTAGTTAGACGGACCGACTTTAAATGCAGAAACGTCACATAACGTAATTGTAATACTATCGAGTGCACTTTGAATAACTGTTATTGCTCGCGCCGACAGCAATGGCTGGAGTAAAGCGTTTAGCGGCGTCTGTCTGTCTGTGTGTCTGTCTGTCTGTCTGTCCGCATGCTAACTCAAAAACGAATGATCCCAAAGTCTTCAAACTTAGTACACGGAATGACCTTGGGATGTCCTACAAGTGATATAGTTTTAGATCAAAGGTCAAAGGTCAAGGTCACAAAGTTCAAAACACATAGAAGTCGATCGAGTGCCCGGCGTGAGTTTGCAGCGGTATTTATGCCCACCGTCTAGTTTATTCAATTTTCGTTAAAACTTATACAACTCTAGTTAAGAACGTTGTCATTAACCCTCTATTGCACGCATTATTTTATTGCAAGGCGTTAAATTAAATGTTACTGGGTTAGAGGGTTAAGCTGCTGTCGATGATGATTATGCTGAATAAAGACAATCTCTATCGTGTTTCGTACAGCCTCGGTACGTCTGGTCGGCGGGTCGACGTATGGCGAGGGTCGTGTCAATGTGTTCAATGATGTGACGCAGCAGTGGCTGCCCGTCTGTGCCAGTGGGTGGACCAAGTCAGACGCCGATGTCGTCTGCCGTCAACTTGGATTCTTCTCCGGTGCCGCTCAAGGTCTGTACAGTAAAGTGTAGCGATCTACGCACAATCTTTAGTTTTAGTAAGTTGAATTCTCGCAAGATCTTGTGACCTACATACATAATATCCAGGATTCCCACGCATCGTCGAAAGTCATGGAAATCATGGAATTCCATCAATGTCATGGAATTTTTAAACAGAAGGATAATCATTTTAGGAGTTTTACTGAGCTCATAATCTGGGTCTCAGCATGGGATTTATATAATTTCTCTCCGAGCTTCTTTCTCTTTCGTTGACCAGTTCTCAGCCCAGCTACGCCGTTGCTGCGCCGTTTACAATGGCTACCGGCTGCCAGGCGTATAACGTACAAGCTATACGTCCTTGTGGCCAAGGTCACGTGACCTACTTTTTAACTAGTGAGGCTTTTGGTGATGGATCGGTTCACCGATAAGTATTACTAATACCTATCGTGAGATTTAATGTGGTCGTCAAACTTATTTTTCACTGTTTCAGCAATGGGACAGATACCCGCGTTCCACAGAACGTATTTCTTGTTTAGGCCTATTTTTGTAAGGCGCTGCGGCTGCAGAGCACCTTAGTAAGTTTGTGATGATGATGATGGAGTTACTCTCAACGAGTTCAAGTTTCATGTTATTTGACTGTGTGTTCTTCAGACTTCTCTGGCGACTACGGAGCGGAGCCGGGAGCCGGCGTTGCTATGCCGAGCGTCAGTTGCCAAGGCGACGAGGCGTCCCTAGCAACGTGCCCGCACGGCAGCTGGCAAGACACGACGTGTGCGGCGGGACCGCATGCAGGAGTCAAATGCGTCGGTCAGTGACTGCTAATTACTTCATGAATAATTCATTACGACACGTGACCGATGACGTCAGAATAAACGCAATTAAATGAGTGAGTGAGTGATTGAAGGAGCATAAAACGAAATAACTTCAATCGAGGGGCGTAACATTGGTTGGAAAAGTGGGGAACCAAAACAAATTTTCCACTGGTTGGCCCTGAAGCTGGTACCGACCTTATAATTTCGGTCCATGCCGGCGTTTACGCCTGATCGTTGCGTCACTTACGTACGTATGACGTCACTCGTCGTTATTTTTTACATTTAATTTTTTTTAATTTCAACAGATCGTATTGTCTATAAATTTACAAAATTAGTAAATTTACTGCTCTAACGTTTAAGGCGAAATGTTGGACTTGTTGGCCCCAAAAAGTAAGAGGAGTCGGTACTACACCCTCAAAAAGTGAGGGACCCAACCCCTATTTCCTAAAATAACGCATCTGGACTGTTCCCAGACTTTGCAGTTTTGCTTTGCCCTTTAGCCCAATTTCGTCCCTGAATTTTAGACCCCCTACATGGCATGGCTCTGCATCCGGGTACAACCAGCGTGACGTACTTGGTACGTGACTACCACTGACGTCATTGTGCATATTAAACGAGCGTGCAGACAGCGTGATTAACACGACTCTGCTAATGAGTCTGGCAGCCTCAACAGATTCATTTGCCAAGTTGTTCGCACGAGTCCTGGCACCACACGCGACCTCTGAGTAATCAACTGCAACCGAAGTTGACAGATTTCCGATTTATGAATTATGAACAACAATTTAATTTAATTTAACTTACTTACTTACTTTGTTACTTACTCACTTACTTACTGACTCACTCGCTTACTTACTTAATTAATTAAATAATTACTTATTTACTTACTTACGTATTTACTTACTTACTCACTTACTTACTTAATTAATTAATTAGTTACTTACCTTCAGTAGTAAGCTTCATCAGCTGGTGCTATAACTGTTCATTCAGTCGTGGCGCCTCCTGGCGAACTATATGTATGTATATGCAGGTGTGGTGTGATTGGCAGGTAACACTGTGTGATCCTGACCCACACCTGAGCGCATTAGAGGTGAGGTTCTCACGACGATGCGCTATACAAATCGACGTTTACCTTTACCTTCATACTTACTTTTTTACCGATTTTATTACTCACTCACTCATTCACTTACGTACTTGCTTAATACTTAATCATTTCCTTACTTACTAACTAACTGCTGTGCCTGTTTAGTGGACGGCCGCTGGGGTCCATGGGAGGACTGGGGACAGTGTTCGGTCACTTGTGGAGAGGGAATCGAGACGAGAACGCGCCAGTGCAATTGGCCAGAAGCACAGAGAGATGGTACTCCGTGCCCCGGTGACAGCACTGAGACCAGGACTTGCACAAGCAGTCCGTGTCCAGGTACCGGCTTCTGCGTTTTGCCGATATTGAACTGTCGTGCTGTCTTCCGTTTACTATTTTTTCCTATTCATTTTCAACACAATTTTGTTTGTTCATTGTGTAAATATAAAAAAAATCTGCAAAAGTCGCGACGTTTCCCTATAAATAAAAGTCGTTGAAAGTCGCCCAACAAACTAAAGTTTATATATTGCGAGTACTTTGCTACTCTCAGTGAACTACCCACTCAGTGTGTGAACTAGCCTCGCTTATTTTATTTAATAAGACGTTAGTTACTGAATTTATTAACTGCAAAGTCTAGACTTAAAAACGCCTTTCTGTCACTTTCTGAATGTTGTTGTTGGTTTAAACTTAAAGATTACCAAAACTAAACTAGATGCAGAAGTAATTAAAAGAAAAAAGTTTAGGGAATAGAAGTCGCTAAAGGTAAAAGTCATTTCTAGCGAACGAAATAACTGTGATTTTCAACTGTTTGACCAAGCTACCACTAATGACAGATGGATTATTTTTGACTCACAGTGTATATTTAGCGTTATTACGCGGTCGTCGGTTCGTGAAACAATGTTGCTGCGATCACTTACATTCTCAGCATTCACGTGATAGTTGTTCAGTCATGCTTTCACGTTTCTTATTATTGCTATAATGTATATGACAAAATTTGGATGGTGGCAATGTCTTTAATCTAGCATTACGATATCGTAAAGTGTATGTCCCCGCTGGGCCGACCGGTATACGAGACAAGACGAGTCGACCACGAGCGCGTACTGCACACTCAGTACAGCACAGCTGGCAAATAATAACTCGATAATATTTACATATTTCAGCACAATGCTAATGCCAATAATAATAATGATAATAATAATAATAATAATAATAATAATAATAGGCCTAATAATAATAATAATAATCGTAATCATCATCATTGTAAATCTTTGTCATGACCATGGCCAAGTGATTGGCTGGAAATACTCGTCCCCTATATGCATAACCCATGCATTATGTGTCAAGTGGGACATTAAACTCTACTAACTCACTCATCGGTATCAAATCATATCAAATCAACACAGGTCTGTATAGCGCCATTATGTCGCATGCGAATGGGAGCCGCATGGCATAGATGATCATTACAGTAGTGATAGTACAAACTATACGGTCAGCTGTGCTGTGCTGGTGTGTGCAGTGGACGCGACGTGGTCAGACTGGACCGACTGGTCAACGTGCTCGGTCACCTGCGGAGGCGGTACTCAGTCTAGGTCGCGTACATGCACGCCAGGCCTGCACGGTGGCAGAGACTGTGTGGGAGACGCCACCGAGACACAGGCATGCAGCACACAGCAGTGCCCAGGTATCGTCGAAAAGTCAACCCTCCTTTTCTATTTGCACAACTTCCTGCCCCTCTCTCACCAGTTGTGCATGGAGAGAAAGCAATAGAAAGAAAGTGCCGAAAACCTGTCGTAGCCTACAGCAGACAACTGATGAGAGAAGGTGCAAATAGGCACAATTTCCTCCCCTCTCTCATCAGTTGTCTGCTGTAGGCTACAGCCGGTTTCTGGCACTTTCATTCTATTGCTTTTTTCTCCGTGTACTTCTATCTTCTGCCGTCCTCTTCAGAACTTCATAACCATTGTTCTCATAGAGATCATCTAGCATCTCCACCATATAAATGGATTATTGCATCACAGGTCACTTTTACATTGAAAACAGCATAGAATGGACATAAGTTTGATATCGTAAATACAACTGTAAGTCTGTAACTGTAAGTGGATTAAACTTGGAAGTTTCCATTTCGCCAGAACATTTCCAGCTATTATCTGTATCTCCTGTACGAAACATTCATGTAATGATAGCTGATGAGAAATTACAGTACTTAAGACAAATTACTGACAAAAACATTCTGCATGTGGGAGAGTTGTATTATAGGATTGTGAAATAGAACATAATTCAAGTAAGTAAGTAAGTAAGTAAGAGCATTTATAAGGCGCTAATATTACAGTTTAACAGTCATGAAGGCGCCAGATCATGTTCCATAGGCCAAGCGACATAATATTGACTTTAGTCTGCTCTGGAACTGTCCCAGTGAAATCAATGATGCAGATAGGGTTGGTGGGGTGGCAGGTTTGAGAAATGGGAAGATCTGGAAACATGTTCTCGTCTTGGGCTTTCAATTGAAACGAAGATTGACGATTTGAAGCTAAGACTTGTAACGTGATTAAACGATAGGCAGCTTGTGTCACAAAAATGATTACTAGGTATTGCAGAACATTTAAAAATAATTGCTATTAAATATACAAGACTTGATTTACTACAATTTATGCGGATCAAAATACAGTTGTCTTACATAGTCTATTGAGTTCATCGTAGAAATAGATGTTAAAAAATATGAAGCAACTATGTATGAAAAGTGAAAATAATAGCAAACAAATACGTGGAAGAAGTAGTCATTTACGTCATTATGACGTACACGTGTCTAGTGGATGGAAAGTTCAGTGATTGGTCTCAGCCAAGCACGTGACCCAAAGCGACCAATCAGTAACGCGGCGCGACTGTTCAGTTCAGTGATTGGTCGGACTGGGACACGTGCAGCGTCACGTGCGGAAACGGGACGCACAGCCGCCGACGTCAGTGTATTCCTCCGCAACATGGCGGACAGCCGTGTGTTGGAGATACCGTTGAAACGCAGGCCTGTTTCGACAGATTCTGTCCAGGTATGAGCACTGATGACTCCATCCGCCGTCCAGTACCAACTAAAACACTAAACTCACGTGTTAAAACCGAAAAGAAATATAAGCTATATTCATTGACACAACGTCAACGCTATTCCGTAATAAGACAATTGCATAAAAATGGAGTAGAGAAAAACAACAAAAACAAGTAAAAACAAACTTCCCGGCGTTCACGCATAGCCTTATAGAGCGGTGCTGTTCTCCATTTCTTTAGCCCACAGCCGGACACCAGCTTACGCCGGTACTCAATGTGCTTATCCATAGGAAGATGGCCGGCCTATGAGCTAACATGGGTGCCTGATTACATACCGAGATCGTATACCTCTCCACTTGCAAAACGGACACCATCCCAGTACTAACCGAGCCCGATGTAGAGCAACTACGAGAGCAACTACGTTGCTCGAAACCAAAGGGTTAGTAGCCTAATTCAAACCGCCAACAACATAATTTGAACTAAAATAAAGAATGTAACAGAAAACAGTAATGTTTTTAAACGCGTATAAAATATTAATATGAGTTAAATGCTAGTTAATGTCCACTGAAACAATTATTCCAGTAAATTGGTTTTCTTAAACATCATAAGAAATGAATTTGAGAAATTAGCTTAACCTTCTGCTTCTTTAAAAAAGAACTTAAAATTTGTGTGGAATGCATGACTGCATGACAATTACGTCGAATGCTGAGTGTATCCAACGTTTAGTGTTTTAGTTTGTTTTCTTCTTATCGATCAAGCGTGTTCCGTCGACGTGGCGATTACAGAGTGTGGTGTTATTGCTCACGTTTTTATTCTTATACGTAGATTGCAGTGGCGGTTTCAGGAGTGGCGGTTAGACGGGGCTTGAGCGGGTTCACATGGATGGGATCTGGACAGAAAATTTATGATTTTTCCTCTCATGACGTTACCATTTGGTACAATTCAAGTGACGTTTGGATGACAACGATAACAGTTCGCCATTGCGAGGGCCGCCGTAGCGAAGGTTATCCTTTAGATGGCTGACGGTCAGGTGTGGCTTTTGACAATAATGGTTTAGGGTAAGGAAGAGTTAGGGTTGTGCCAATCTTTAATGTTACTTTTAAGCTTCCCTGTGACGAAAAGATATATGGGACTCCGAGGAATAAGCAATAATCATCCCTGACCGTGAGCCACCTTATGGTGAACCTTCGCTATGGCGGCCCCTCACTATGGCGGAGGATTACAACACCCTCTGGCATCACTTTAATGCCACCATTCAAATACTGAACATCCACGCAAGGGTCACAATTCTGGTCATGTGTGGACAAGCACTACCCTCAATAGCGACTCCTAGGTCCGCCACTGGCAGACTGCAGTAGCATGCAACGTTTCTCTCCATCACCGTGCGCTGACAATGTTCTTTTTATGTGATTTTCTTTCGTACAGCTTCGATCGCTCATTGATGAAGAGAAATTAACATTTACATTGTTTTGGCCGTATTTAGGCCTAATTCGAGTTTCAGCTGCTGTACAGTAAGCTTCCGATTTACTCGCCTTACTGCTACCGCAGACCCATCTTTTACTTCACACATAGGCCTACCCGTTCGCTGTGTTTATAATCTATTTGTGACTACTCTGTAGTTAACTGCTGCGTTGCGAAATGCCTGTTTACTAACATTGGTTACTTACTTTAATGTTATTTTTGTTTTACCGATATTTCTTAATTATTGTAATGTTTTTTTTATATTTTGGTACAAAGCCGTTGTTCTACATATACTAGGTAGGTACAATAAAGATTAAGACAATTATCCCTATTCGTATAGCATATTCATCTATTACCCCTACATGGTGAATACTTAGCAAAATAATTATAAAAATATCATGCCCCTCAATTACATCATTAAATTTATTCTCTGTCCAAAACCGTTATTTTACATATACTAGGTATAATACAAGCAAACAAGGAAAAGATACGATAATAATATAATGATAATAAAATGAGAGGTATTCCAACATCTATTCAACGACAGGACTTTGTTATATGTAAGTGAGTAAACTGTAAAACTTTGATGAATGACAAACGGCATCAGATCAAAAACATGCTTCTCAGTTCCATAACCCTAGTCACTAGTACTAGTAGTTATTAGTCTATGTAATGCGGCAGTGGATGGAAGCTGGGGACCATGGAGCGACTGGGCTATGTGCAATGCAACCTGTGGCGGAGGAAACCAGGCGAGGACTCGTCAGTGCAATATGCCTGAGCATGGCGGCAGGCAATGTCCTGGCTCTGCTGTCGAATATCAACAGTGTAACGTCCAGTCGTGCGCCAGTCAGTATTATAGACTACATTGCCTTACAAGTAGCGACACTGCAGACGCTTTTCGCTTTCGTGTCTGTATCACTTGTCTTGTCCGTGTAGACTGCCGCCAATTCAATGCATCAGCTCTCAATCGCTATCGTTGTAGTTGTTCGTCATATTTGCATTACGTATAGGCTATATAGTTAGCGATCGTGATCATCATCATCATCATCATTTATTTGCTCATCAAACAGCACCACATAATAAGTGAACATCATTAACACAACTACGCAATACAAACTTAATAAAAAGCAGAGGAGACGTAGAAACTGCAAAAAATGAAATTACAAAGTAGACATTGTCTTTTTATTTCTCTTTTTTCATTTGTATTTTCTTTTCTACCGTCACGATGGTGAATAAAGTTTACTATTAAAACAATTCAAATAATCAGTAAAGCCTACCAGCTTTATAGTTCTGTCGAATGCAGATAACATACTAAAAGTGATGGTGTTTGGTGTTCCATACACCCAAGATTTAATCATTATCTGTAATTACCAGACAATTTTACTTGTAAATTCCTGCTGTGACGCAAATAAGTGGTTGATTGTTTATTTTGTCACCAAAGTATCAGTTGTTGGTGTCTAGACTAGGACACTAGTTGGCAAGTTGAGTGGTTCATCGGGCGACCGAAAATGCGCAAATGCATAACGAGCTTACTCGTGATATTGTTTTCATCGGTTTCACAACGTTAACAGCAGTTGTAGTCATTGTAGATCCACTGTGTAATACACATACAGTAATAAAGTGTGATGTGATATAGTTTGCTTTGTGTCTTTTTTTTCTTAGAAAAAAAACTGTGACGTTTTGTTGTTGTTTCCACGGATATTCTTAACAGTGTACACGCATTTGTTATGCTTACGTTTTTGTAATCTATGAGCTAATTTCACTGTTTTATGCTTAATTTTTTCACTGTTTATTGTAGTTCGAACTAGTCATTAGTATAGACAATTTGGTTTGGTGATGCGATTTATTGTTAGATGATAATTTTTAAGTTCGTCGTTTAGTCTTTTAGCTTTCAGACCTTTCATTGTTTTTTTTACTTATTAACGGATTAGTCGGTGCCAATTCGCAACTGACTTTCTCCGTGGTTGCTTAGACAAACAAACCTAGGGCTGTTCAATGTTATTACAGTGATTTAGATTTCACGTGTTTGTAAAGATAAGTAGCGCGCTGGGGTACAGGAAAGAAAGCCGAGAAATTGATTATGAAAGGGGCACAAAAGTCACTATTGAGGATTTTCACGATGAATTCACTATGTTTACAGTCTGCGGCATATGCACTCGCCATTTGCCAAATTAACAAATGAAAAACACCTGAATAGGGTTTCGTTTCAAAATTTTAGAGAGTCGGAAAATGGCCAACTCGCCACTGATATAGAGCTCACGGCATAAGCGTAAGCCGGAGCCTGGCTGGGGCCATGGAAACGGAGATCAGCGCCACACTGTGAGCTAGTGATGCTTCGATTTTTCGGTTTGATAGTTCTATATCGAATCGTTTCGTATCGACCGAGTCAGTGTCGCTATAACATGTACGTCATCTCTAATGTCATTGTTGTTAACATTTTATTGCAACAAAAATATATTTTTACTTGCTTAGTGAACGCATCGTATTGATATCGACATTTCGATGTTTCGCCAATGTGGTATCGATATCGTATCGAAATCGAAAAAAATGATATCGGAGCATCACTACTATGAGCCCATGTTGTTCGGGAACGAAGATGACAAAAAGTCTACAACCCTATATATCCTGTTGCATATGACACACATATCATGAGTGTACACTACGTTGTGTATGTGTGTGTGTGCAGTCGACGGCGTCTGGGAGGATTGGACTCTGTGGAGCAGCTGCAATGTGACGTGTGGAGGCGGCATTAGAGTACGCAGTCGTACGTGCAATGGACCGTCCCACGGTGGACAGCCGTGTGAAGGCAAGGCGCGCGAGGAACAGTTCTGTAACGACAACCCGTGCCGCGGTGCGTTCGTTTGTCTTCACCAGAACGACAGTAGTGTAGTCAGGGGTGGATAGGGCAGAGTTTACCCGTCAGTTATGGAATCAAGGACACAAGTGTCAAGGCCAAGGACTTGCCCGTCAAGGCCAAGCACTTTATTGTCAAGGCCAAGGACTTTAGTGTCAAGGCTAAGGACTTTTCAAGGCCAATGACTTTGAGTGTCAAGGCCAAGGACTTGCCCGTCAAGGCCAAGGACTTTGAGTGTCAAGGCCAAGGACTTGCCCGTCAAGGCCAATGACTTTAGTGTCAAGGCTAAGGACTTGCCCGTCAAGGCCAAGGACTTTAGTGTCAAGGCCAAGGACTTTGAGTGTCAAGGCCAAGGACTTGCCCATCAAGGCCAAGGACTTTAGTGTCAAGTCCAAGGACTTTGACTGTCAAGGCCAAGGACTTGCCCGTCAAGGCCAAGGACTTTAGTGTCAAGGCCAAGTATATGAAGCCAGTGTCCCGCTAGAGCTTCGCTAACTCGTTTAGGTAATTAATACAAATTAGCTGGCCTACATTTGATGACTGACTTTCACTTTTCAATCCCGCCTCCGGTTTGTTGGTGCCACACACGACTATGAAGATACAGACAGACTTGATTAGTGAGGTGCAGCCAAGTAGCCAAGTAACTACACCGCTTGAATTTGTAAGTAAGTAAGTAAGTAAGTAAGTAAGTAAGTAAGTAAATAAATAAATAAGTGTGATGTGTTGTGCAGTGGATGGAGACTGGTCTGAATGGACTCGCTGGCTCGAGTGCTCCGTCACCTGTGGACAAGGAACTCAAAGACGCTACCGTCGCTGCTATGGAGCAACGAACGGCGGCACGTGTCCCGGCAATGCCGAGGAGTATCAGCCGTGTCACGTCGACAGCAATACAGGTATCATCAACACACCTGTGTGCTCGTTATTGAGTATCAGCCGTGTGACGCTGGACCTTGTCCAGGTACACGATCGCTCTGCTGCAGAATCTCGCACCACGATGTAGGCCTAATCAATACAGTACAGTGCAATGCAATACAACATTCGTAACGCGCCCTAATGCTGTCCGCACATGTGGAGCAGAAATAAAATAAACAGTGAAATAGAAATAGATTAAAACTGAACTGTTCCTGGCTAGCTACGACACGTGACTTTTCAACGTCATCACATCGCTGCGCTCATGATTCGCTTGCGATAGACATAATGCATAATGCAAATGACGCTAAAACATTTCTAAAACATTTTAGCGACTGTTTATTTTATTTCTGCTCTACATGTGCGGACGCTTGGAGCAGAAATAA
>Ga0209145_1000176_pt1 | contig 12459 bp, 10 predicted proteins | sample WorMetfiPIANOSA2_FD_187396 | JGI IMG/M metagenome (GOLD analysis project Ga0209145, IMG submission 187396) | Marine gutless worms symbiont microbial communities from Max Planck institute for Marine Microbiology, Germany - Olavius filocauda... | ecosystem: Host-associated > Annelida > Digestive... | reverse complement strand
CCCGACCATCTTTGACTATTCGGGTTAGTTAATGAGGTTTAAGGTTGCAAACTACAGCCGGTTAGAGATTCGCTTAGATACTCTACATATCTACAGGAGTGTCTATGATATTTTGTGCTTACAGTAAATTGTCTTTATGTGTGTCACAACTGTTGCTGGTTTCATTGATGTGAAATAAATGGCATATATAAATTATTGGTGGTATAATGTTTTGTATTGTAGGAAATTCAAAAGAAACAGTCGATTCTACAGAAGATCCAAGTACGGTTAAATGCATCTCGTGCTTAAAGCACATATTTTGCAGTGTCATATCTTTGTTAGTTAGCATAGTAGTAAATGCCGTTTAGGGATGACTTCATGGTTGTTTCTTACTTGAATTAAAATTTAAATATTTATTGGCTGCAACACTCACATTACAGAAATAAAACATAGCATGCTGTTTTGTGTAGAAATCGAAGCCAGAAACGTCAAAATCTCGCCAAGAATCAGACTCAGAAGTTGACAGAAAACAACGTCGGTCACAAGTCATCGCAGACAGCAGGACGCGACGCGAGCGTGTAATTACTCTACTGTGTATTTCATTTACAGTAGACTCAGTTATTCTTGGTCGCTGCACATAGAGTCCATTTTGGGCTTAAGCTTTCAGTGAAGGCCGAGGAAGCCGTCTGTAGTTCTGCAACATAGTTTTCTGGAAGTTTGTCGATCACTAAAGACAACTTTGAAAAGTTAACATCCTGTTACTCTGTAACTGTATCATTTACTCTTTGGATCCTTGAATTTCCTCGTATTCCCAAGTCTTTGGATTATGTAATGTGAGTGATTGAGCAGAGTTTAACAGCCCACTCAGCATCTAACGGGTCATTCTGCAGACGAGTCTGTCTCGGCAATCAGTTGTGGTTGTACTGACAACCAAATTTACAGCAACCAAAAAACCCAAATCCTGGCCCTAGTTGAGAAAAAACTTGCAACACATCCCCGCAAACCTAAACCAACCTGACCTAGTTACCTGTAAGAATTACTCATATGACTGCATATGCTTGGATATGACAATGATACACAGTATGCCACAGAACGGTTCTAATATCTTCCCTTGTATTCTCCAGATGGTGATCGGTGCTATAGGAAGGGTTGGATGATGATCGTGCTGGAGCAACAGCAGTTTTATGTTTTTATGAAGTAAACAGCTGATACATTGCCTGCTGTAATGTATGATGTTTGACTGAGCAGACGAATGTTTAATTGCAGTAATATAAATGTTTCAGCGTGAGGCGATGAGAGAAAGGCCGGCGAGACGGCGAGGAATTGCCGACAGTGAATCTTGCAGCAGTGCTTCAGCAGCTTCATCCAGTGACAGCGATGCTGATGAAGAACCACCGACGAAGAAGAAATCAATGACTTCGGTCTGCTCAGTTCAATTTCTGTTCGCTGTTTATTATTTTGTAATTATTGAGTTTGATAGATATAGGAATGATGCAGAAGGGGAATTAATTTGGCTGACCACAGGACGAAGGAGAGAGGGTGTAGTTCATTTTGTATTAATGTACGATGTATATGATTGATGAAGTTTTGGTTTGTCACGAGAGGATACACAGGACTCTAACAAATGAGAAGGAAAATGAGTAGGGTAACTGGCTAACCCAAGTTTACCTGGAAAGTGGTCACATGGTGTATTTGTGTTGTGATATATGTGTTATTTATTGGCATTATTGTATAATTGTGAGGCTGTGCCGTGAAGCAAGTGATATTGTTATGTCGTCATCACTTTCTTTTCTCTTTTGTTTATGGATTGTCATTCGTTAGCAGCTAGCATATTTGTGTGCTAAGAACATTTATGTATGACATTTAAGATTAATATTTAAGATGACAGTGTCATCTGCAGATCGTGACTGTTTACTTATTAATTCTTGTACAGTGCCCCTTCAGCAGTTTTCTATGACAGCGTCACTTTAATCTCTTCATTTTACATTACATGTAATTTACTTTACAAAACATAATTATTGTCTCTGTAAGCTTTAAATATAATATATAATGTAGCGACGATATAATTTATTTTACAACATATTTGTTGTGAGCTTGACAAGAAGGTTGAATATACAGTTAAAATGTTTTTAAAAATTTTGCTACATATATTTTCTGTAGTCGAAGTCTCATGAAAGTCGGATACACAAGACGCGCAACGCACACGGTTCTAGTCAACGCAACTCTGTGCAGTTGAACCGCAAACACAAACATCTGCCGCTGCAAAAGACGGTTAATAATGTTTTGCGGAAATTTCGTTTTCTTTTTGATGTATTTCAGCGATTATAATTTATGTTGTTTTTATTGCATTTCATCTTTTATCTATTGCCACCATGTGTGTCATAATAATAATAATTCTGTCATTTTCTGTGCTTGCCGCGACATAAACTCATCAGTTTGATGTCAACCCAGTGATCAATCTCTCCGGGATTTGTGTAACTGAACAATGTGAGTGCATATTGGCTCAATTACGGTGATGATTGTGTGTTCATCTTGAAACAGATTTAAACACATGAACGTTTGTAACTTTATATAATGTTGCTGCAAATCCACTCGGACGATAGCATAATGTTGCGTATTGTCAATCATTATTTCATGTCATCGATGTTGATTAGAAATCAGTATTGTTTGGTACATAGTAGGCACGAGTCTATGCAGCAGTTTGGTTGGCTTTGTAGCATTCACTATAATACACAAGTATTTGTAAATGTAAAAAGAGATGATGAGTGGTGAAGTTTGAAGTAGTGCATTTGTCCTATTACTACTTAGATTTACATCTTCATACAATTATTCCCTGCACCCTTCCTACTCACCTGTCCAGTAGTATCTCTTCAACCATTGTATCGATGTTATATTGCATTACTGTTACTGTATTGTATGATTATCATTGTATTAAGCTGTCCAGCTTTTAGCCGCAACAGTGAATAAAAACTCAGTCTCAGTCAGAGTATATTAACCTTGAGGTATCCGTTCAAAATATGTCTATAATATTTATTAAATTTATTGGCCACACTAGTTGTTGCTGTTTCTATCTGTTAATTTAGTATACTAATCAGTATTCCCAGTTGGTATTTGTGATCAGAACTCGGAATATGTTTAGATATTGCTAGTTACCTGTGTATATTTTGCAGCGCTCTGGAAAAACATGGAAATCTCCGAAGGTGGCTCAAAAGGAAGATGACGAAAGCAGCGTTGAATCTTCCGAGAGTGACGTAGACGATGATGATGCCCGCCTTATTGGTAAGTTGCTATAAACAGGCTTCATAAGTGAAATAGTGTTTGCTTTGCTACAAAGATCTTTGTTAATGGAAAATTTTTTTGTTAAAGTGCATTATGATATTCTCTGCGTTGTTGCACTATTACACTTACAGTTATATTTGCAGACTCTTATATTATGCTTCACGTCGTGAACTGCTGTGGTCACAAAAGTTTCTGAATTCAAGTGATCTCATACTGGATGCTATTTGTTGTGCATCCTAAACTTCTTTAAAATTTTACACTTGTGGAAACACTCAGTATATTTGTACTTTATGACACTCTTTGTTTTGAAGTTTACGTGAAGGTTGAAAATACAGTTGACTGTTTTAAAATTTTGCTATCTGTTAAATTTAAAACTTGCACTGTGCAAATACTTATAAACCAGTGGAAAGGCTGTAATTCCGTTTTTGTAAATGTGTGTCCCTGTCTGGGTTTTATTTAGTCAGCCTGTTTTCCATCACTGTGACATAGATTACATCTCAAACCTGTTTGGATCAATAGCAAGATTTTTTGAGGCCATAGCCCTTGTTGATACCTAATCAACAGTGTCACAGCACTGAAGGCAAATATAATTGTACGTTTAGTTATTCATGGATGTTTTCGAGTGAGAACCTATATGCCAACATTTACAAAACCTCAAGTTACAAGCTGATATACGTATGTTGTGTGGTTTTTAGCTGAAATCGGCACCAAAGTTAGAGTGCGTGTTGCTAAGAAATGGTGAGAGCTGTTCTATGTTTCTGGTAATTGTTTTGTGACAGCAGTGTGCTTGCTGTTTGCAACTGGTGACATTTGCTTCATTATAATAATGACCAGAATACACCGAGTAATTAACAATGTGTTTGACTTTTAATTAATTTTTTTAATGATATGCCAGCCCCCTAACCTCCACTTGGCCTCATCTGAACGTGCTGTTGGTCTGGAAGAAGGGAAATATTAACAGAACTGTCTCTGTGTAGCCTAGTATTGTGTAACATTTCAGCAGTGCACAATCATAATGAGCAGTTCTTTCAGGTTGGTCTCTACTGGATTGGGCTTTGATCTCATTGGGTCTAGCTCTCAGTCCTCCAAGCACCTCTGTATCTTTGGAATTTATGGTGTTATATAAGTTACAAGCTGATATACGTATGTATATATTTTTAAATTATACATACTTCACTTTACCTTGTAGAGGGCTTGGCCTGGTGGGATTGGCCAACTATTGTCCTTCAGTGCTTGACACTGTTGGTTGGGTCATCTGATCCGTAAAAATCGTCCCCGATATGACCTATAATGTGTTTCGTGGGATGTTAAAGCCTAATCTACCTTTTATGCTGTGCCGTTGAAAATGCAGTTTATTGCAGTGATGCCACTTTCTCTGCTTTGTACTGCTCTTTGTATATAAGACTTGTTTCTGGTGACTTCAGTGTTGTGTGGGTGTGTGTTTAGGTCGTATGGTGTTGTGGTGGACATGAATCGATCGAAAGACAAGTGGAAAATTGTGCTAGATAAACATCCTGATAGTTATCAATGGTAAGCCGTTATTTCCTATGGCTGTTTTGATGCAAGCCAGTCTTTTAGCTCAGTGTAGCTTGTAGTTCAGCTGGTATTGTCAAAGTATATGACCATTGAAATAAAACGTCCTAATTGACACTTGGCACCAATGAAGTAGTTTTTTAATTGGTATTTAACATCATTATCCTTGGTCCTTGGCATCTGAAAGGCAAAAATTGAAAACTTTAGAAATAAACTTAATGTATATATTTTTAGTGTAAGTTAATGTGTACTGTTACATTTTGTGATAGTAAGGATAAAAAATAAAAGTAACTAAAAATTCAATTCACATTATTATGTCAAATCTCATTTGGTGAATGATAACTTTTTCCGGTGTGCTCTATCTGATTTAGGTGTGACCGAAACAGTCGCGATATGAAAATTGTCAAGGTTCCGTCTTTTTTTTCTGTATAATTTGCTTAGCTTTATACATATACATAGTGTACATTTTTGTTATAACTTGTTAAATTTATTAATGATTAATCATGTGGTTAATTAATTCAGTTTGTGCAGCCCTAATTTTTAATGTTTTGTCATATATTGCTCATTTGTCTTAGCAGCAGTTCAGTGATTGGCTGGGAAAACTGTCCTTGAAACTAGAGGGTGGGCTGTCGATAAGAGTGCATAACTCATGCCAGCCTTCAGTGTGTTTTTGTACTTTGTGACCCTGTGACCTTGACCTTTAACCTTTCAACCCCAATATCATACCACTTGTAGGATATCACAAGGTCATTCCCTATACTGAGTTTGAACACTTTGAGTAATTCATTTTCGAGTTATCTTGTGGACAGATGGACGGACAGACACACGGATGCACAGACAGATGCAGATGAATGCTATGCTCTTGCAACTGTCTTCGGCATGAGTATTGACTGCACTATACTGAATAAGACACTTGTCCGTTATTCATTTATGTTGCAGCTGATGCGGGAGGATGCTACGGAGGCGAGGAGCAGTGATGTAGAGCCGACAACCGCCGACCAGCAGACTCCATCACTTACTGTTACTGATGCTGGAACAGAAGCACCGTCGTCTTCAACTGTTGCTCCATCTACCAGTCTCAACAGTGATGAAATTGCTAATGGATACAGGTACAGCAGGGATAAAAAGTTTGTTAGAATCATCTCAATACTATAAAATTGAGCATGTGTCGATTTTTGCAAATTTTCTAAATTTACCCAAACTGCTATCTCTTTCAAGTAGAGAATGCATTGCATTTACAGTATTTTAATGTCACTTCTATTGTGCCGATCATTACATTTGGTGCCTTTTGTTCTGTGGATTTGATTTGTCAGTACCACTTGATTGGCTGGAAAGACTTGTCCCCAAAATAACCTGTTATGTATTGAATGAGATGTTAAACTTTTCTCACTGGTTATTATAAAAAGCAATTGAAACACGACTCTTTTTGGCTCTGTTGTTTTGTCACTTTTTACAAATAAAATGATTGGCATTTTGGTTCACTCCATCTGAAACCATCAGTATTTTGTTGTACGTCTATAATGAAATCAAAGTCCAATTTCTGTGCATCAAGGGAGGAGAAAAAATACACAAATGTTAGTTATATGTTAATACTTATACATTTTACAGCATATTTTTTCTGTGCCTTTGCTATATCTATGTTTAGTGTATTACTTAGTTCAGCAACCAAAAATGTCAAAATTAAAGGCAACAGAATAATTTAATAGACTGAACCACTAAAATTAAGGGCAACCAGAATTACAGGTTTTACATTATCTATGTAATTTTGGTACAAATGTGCTTCATTGGACTCTTTGTCACAGGACGTGTCTGAGATACTTTCTGCCACCACAGTGGATCATGGACAAGGATGCCGTGTCTGCACTCAACACTCCAGAACTTGCCCAGTTTCCACTTGACGATTTCTTTGATCATTATGAGAAAGGACTTCGCAAGGTCACTGTTTCTTTATTTGTGTGTGTGTGTGTGTGTGTGTGTGTGCATATGTTTATTGTCCTATTTTTGTTCAAGTAATAATTTTTTTTGCTGTATGCATAAGCACCAAATGTGAATGATAATTATAGACTCGCCTGTTTTGATCTGTGTGGCTAATAATAATGATTTCTATACCAATATTGGTCCTAACTTCAGAGGCGGTGGACCTCTGTATTACTGAAACATTATGCGAAGATTCAATTTGAATCCGACGATGCGATTCGAAAGTGACTGGCTGATTCGAAAATTTTGAACCACAAACCATGCTTACTGTTATCCAAAACACTTGCGCCGTTGTAATTGAGATTTATTTTATGTTTATGATTTTATGATTTTTGTAGCAAGAGCATACACACTCTAGGAGCAATTTGCAATATTGTTTCAGGAACCACGAGAATCCACACATCTCTGCTCGTCTGTTACTCCATTTTATTCGTTTTTATCATTCGTTTTATGTAAGGCGCTGCTGAGCTCTGGCTGAGGAGCGCCACCGCCATAGCAAGTGGTGTGATGATGATGATGATGATGGCAATCGGCATTGAACACGTAAACGACTACACCCTGATTCAATTTGAGATTCGAATTCGAATCATAAATGCCGATTCGATTCGTGATTCGATTCAAACGAAAATTTCCGATTCGCAGGTCCCTAGTATTACTGAGGCATTATGTTTCCAGGCCTGATGTCATGTGAGCAAACTGAACGGTGACATTTGATTTGGTTTGTGGGTCGGAGGTCATCGGGCATTCTCCACATACATCAAGTGATTTGAGTGATTTCCCTTTACTGTTACAAGTTGGAAAAACAGTCATCATGAAACCAGCATTAACATATACACTATAAAAACCCATGGAGCTATTCTAGTTATAGAATGTAAATGCAAAAACCAGCCATTTCTAGAGATGGGCCATTGCGAAGTAGTAAAACATGTAACGCATTACTTACGTTACTAGTTACTGTAAAAGTAACTAATTACTGCCAACATTACTTCTGGCATAGAGTAGCACATTACTGGGCTAGTTACTCCAAAAATTAACGCATTACTACCCAGCACTGTAATTGGTGTGTCATTAAATCCAGTCCACCTGAGATAATGTTTTGTTCAGAAATTCACGGTGTGTGACCGTTGTTGTGCGGTTTGTAGTTGGTCAGCAGTTTCCAGCAGGAAGCATTGACGAAGCAGCAAGAAGCAGATGGAATGTGGTCAAAGTTATCAAACGTTCGTCGGATGATTGCAAAACTACTCAAGACAATGAATGACGTAAGAAAACAAAAGCAAATAAATTTTTACACATGTAATTCTAGTGGAATACGTAGACTGTGCAGTTTTTTGATGTGTTGGTTACCTATTTAACATTGTATTAATACTAACAACAACAACAATAATAGTAATAAGATAGTAATAGCAATATGTAAGGCACGCAAAGTCAGTGGTAACACTGAATTGGAGGCGAAAATGGCCAGCACCCATATCTTGTATCCCATTGCTACCGGGTATTGGAATAGCAAGTATTTGGCATGAAATGGCCATACAGCTTTACTATTACACCACCACATCACCCAATCCAATATCAAATTTATCTGCCGTGATGATGAAGTAATTTAATACCGAGCTAATACTACTAAAGGTAAAGGTAAACGTAGATTTGTATAGCGCCTCATCGTTGGAACCTCACCTCTAATGAATGAATGAATGAGTTTGTGTTCACCCCCTCTTATAGAGACCTATCGCGAGGTTGTGGATCAGGTGTGGATCACACAGTTTTATCTGCAAACACACCACACCTGCCTTTACCGCGTAATTCGCCAGAGGGCGCCACGACTAAATGAACAGTTATAGCACCAGCTGATGAAGCTTACTACTCATTAATCGACCCCTTGAGGATGAAAGGCTGAGTTGGCTGACCTACAGTGTATGGTTTACCCGTATGAATGGTTACCCATCAGCTGCAGGTCCGGTGCAGGCCAGTGAAAGTTCGGCGGTCAGAGACCGACATTCTACCACTGAGCCACGCAGCCAACTAAAAAAGCGAGGCATAATGATATTGGAGACTAGTGAGAGAATTCCAGCAGTAGCACATTAATACATGGATCCAACTGTGATTATGTTGCACAGGAGTTTGAGCTTGATCCAGAGTCCGATTCCGACCAGGTGGATGAGCTACTGTCGCTGTGTCTGAAGCAAGCATTGAGTCAGGCCAAGTCTAACAGCAATGACACTAGCATGGCTGCAATGTCTGAGTAACAGTTGTGAGGCATCGCGGCACTGGTTGCATCCAGTCCGAATTTTGTGTAGTTTGTTTTCGACTTTGTTTTAACTCTCGGTTTCACAACTATTTAGTTTTATGCGTGTACAGAGTAAAATAAAAAATGTGTCGACTGAGTCCTTTAAAGGTTATTTTTACGAGCTATATACTGTGCTCGGTTTTTGATTAACTGGCTGATTTTCTGTGGTCACTACAGTTAGGCCAGTTCTCCCGAGAGAAACCTTGTGGTACCGTTCTGCGTGAGCGAGACTAATCACAGACAATTTCGTAGTTAATATACGTATTTCCTCGGGTCATTGAATACCATTCTCAAATCAAAAAAAAAGTTTAACATTTGCACATCTGTTCTGATTTTCTGTGAATGTGTGATTTGATTTACATTTAGAAAGTTGTGCAAAAATTGAATTGATACGTGAAGGTGACTTGAGCACTGATAATGATGCTGTTCGATGGGTGGTGACTTCTTAGTGTTCATTAGTAACTACTGTGTATGTGTTTGTTTTAAACAATGTTTTTTGCAAGATATATCCACGTACTGCTGCATACAATAGCGACATAAACAGTAAAAAAGTGATTAATTTGAATATCTGCATATTTGTGCTTAAAAATTACCTGAAATAAAAACTATTTTGTTAAATTTGAAACGGAAGAAAAAACTGATTGATTAATTGTTAAAAGCTGTGGCCGCACTGCACTTATGACTGACACTAAAGACAACAGTTATAATCTGTTTTTGTTATTTATTTCGGTTGTAAGATACTTTTGAGTTTAGCTCTGTGGTGCTACAGAACTGTACAACTACTGTGTCACATTGTGGTCGTCAGCAGTTGTCAAAGCAGAGTGATGTTCCTCAGCATCGTAACGGAATAATTGGGTGTCTTGAGTGGGTGGCTGCACGCAATTTTGCCAGACCTGCAGAAGGTCTGAATTTGACTCGTTACTGAGGATAACATTAGAAGGACGAATACAAGGGGGAAAGGTTGTGGAAGACCAGGAACAGTGTTCTTGGATTGGTTATTGAAGACGATAGAAGATAATATCAGTTATGATGAACTAAAGATGTTGGCACAAGACAGATCAAGATGGTGTCAATGAAGATGAAAATTTACCATATGGGCAGAATACTACAGCAGCAGCACGTGGTAAATCAAGAAAAATTTAAAAATGACATTAATGTAATAATTTGATACATTAGCTGGCGAAATGTGACACCATATGTCAAAATTAACATAATTTAACCATAACCGTAATTTTTTATATGTTGTGCCTTTTATTTTTGAATAATTTAATTTTTAGTGGACACCGTTAGTGATCTATCTGTGTTGTACACTGGCAATGGTCTGGTGAATGCAGGTGGTTAGTAAGTCGAGATCAAATCCCAAAGCTTTCATGTTAATTACATTGTAATTTGCGTTGTGGACTGTTGTGTTTTGTCATATTTTAGTGTTAATAGTGGTGTGTTGTGAATGTTGTGTCGAGCTCTTGTGTTTGCAGTACCGTACTTATATATTTTACAGCATCTGTTGCATGCTGACAATCATAGACGGCGATCCTGGGGCGTCTTGGTATCCCGACATCCCCAAGATATGACCAAGGGGTGTCCCGTAATGGTAGCCACCCGAGATTTAACCAAATTGTTACTAGCAATTTTGGTAAACCCTTTGCTTATTGCATACAGTGTCAATTCAGAGTTCCAGTTTGTGACACAGACAAGTGGTTGATTGTTGATTTTGTGTCACCAAAGGCATGATTTTCAGCTCAAAATGCACCACAAAGTGTGGTGTATGACGGTTGGGCTCCGCCAGAACCCACTGGGCAGCTCACAGTGCTCCCTCAACCCCCTAGCTGGGTTTAGGGAGTAGAGCCTCCCGGAAGGGTAAGGGACACCCCATTTTTGCAAACAGATCGCTGCCACTGTTGATAATGGACTGTGGACCTGTAGTGTGTAGCCACTGTTTTGTGCCGTGTTTGAATGTCTGTATACTAGCAAGTGTCATTGTTGTGTGATGGTTGGGATGTCAAACTTGCAATCAAGAGGTCACACTTTCATGTAATGACCCTGGGCAAGTTGTTCACACACACGTGCCTCTGTCACCGAGCAGTATAATTCGCTACCGGCCAAAGGACAGTGATGCTCTGATGCTGGGAAGGTAGAAAGTAATGGCAGCCCACTGCTAGGTTTATAACTAAGTCAGCCCACCAGGGCCGGATTTAGGGGGCCATGGTCCAGGGCCACCCACCAGTAGGGGCCCCCACCAAACTAAATGTCGTATTGATTAGCCCAGTTCGTTGATCTTTTATGTGATCCACTGCTGCAATGAATAATTAATGATGATCCATCCCCCACCAGCAAAATCCGGCCCTGCAGCCCACAGGTGACTGCCTAGACATTGGGATGAGTTCCCAGTGCTCTCATAGGTGCCAACTTCCTGGGAGTCTGGTTGCGAATGCACCCAGTAAAAAGTTCGGTGGCTGCATTGCACCGAGGAGAATTTGGATCTTTAATTCCAGTTTAGACCTAAGCAGTAAGCTCACAACTTGAAATAAATACACTCTGTTAGTATGTTCTTCACATGCATCATTTTGCTTGTTTGTGTTTGTAGCCTGTCGACCAGTTCATTAATTCACTAAACAGTAACCGCTAGCAGTTGACCTACAAGAGACTGGCAGACTGCAGCTCCGAAAATCGATTCTGTGAATAAAATTGCAAATGAAAGTTTTCAGCAAAACCTCCTAAAATTGTCCGAAATTGCTCAGAAGGCTTCAGCTTCAGGGGATTAAGACTCCCTCTTGCGGGAACTTTGTCCCCCTAACCCTCTACTTGGTGCTTTGCCCCTGGACCTAACTGGGGCTAACCCCAAATCCCGTGCACCAAGAAACAGTAACAAAAGTTGACACCTATGAATGAATGCTGATATAGAGTATCAATGTGGCTTTACTTTTTTTCTATACTAGCAAGAATGACATCTGTTATCACAAGTATGTTGCGCACTTTTACTGTGTAACTGATTGTAAGTTGACATAAATTGTTTTGCTTTAGAGTTTTCTTAATGTTCGTAGAGATATTTGTCTATCCAACACGTTGCTTGGCTGTGGTCTGATTGTATAGCAGAAATTTTTAGGTAGAGTGACAAGTTTGTAGTATAAGAGTAATTTTTTTTGTTAAATATTAATTTTAATGACACACTGATGCACTGGTACTCCATTTTGTGCTGTGCTCCGTAAAAATATTGCAGTTTACTTTTACATGTTGACTGGTTGACTGGCTATGATTTCAGTTTTACCATTGCTGTGAAATGTGCATAAATTCATGCACAAACTTTGTCGCAGTGTACTGTTCTAATGCCACCATTTCTCTGCATCTCATCTCATTCTGAAGAGCTGCTGTGTTCTGTAATACTAAGATGTACATAGTTACCTTTACAC
>Ga0209145_1000175_pt1 | contig 12466 bp, 12 predicted proteins | sample WorMetfiPIANOSA2_FD_187396 | JGI IMG/M metagenome (GOLD analysis project Ga0209145, IMG submission 187396) | Marine gutless worms symbiont microbial communities from Max Planck institute for Marine Microbiology, Germany - Olavius filocauda... | ecosystem: Host-associated > Annelida > Digestive... | reverse complement strand
TTCATCCGTTATCTTTCTTTTAGTTGACGCGTGTGTAGGACTTAACTGGCTTTTAGTTAGTTTTTTATCACACGTTAATAAAAACATCATTCATTCACTATCATGCTAAAACTGACTGATGGTGCCTCAACTGTATTGGTATTAAACATCAAGATTATCACTTATCAGCATCAGTTAGTTATTCGAAGGTACTTGCACACATTGACAATCATACAATCAAAAGAATGGTGAACAAACAAGTACTTAAATAATATGTGAAATATACGTGAAGTAATATGTGAAACATATGTGCAACATACATGAGTGACGATGCTTTCAACAATACGGCACTGGTCAGCATTGTCTCGTGCCATCACCAAGATGCTGCTGTCTTGCGGTCGAACTAGAGTCGGGCCGAACATTATCGCTAAATTGTGCTCGTCCATCTGTTACATACAAGAATGAGTGCCATAAGTCCATCACATACTCAAGAAGCACAGAAAGTCAAGTTTATAATGTCTGCTTGTAACAATGCACATCACTGGCAATAACCATTACTGGACTTGCAAAATAAATATTTTTCATCACCCTGCTTAATATGCACTGCAGTACCACAATAAAAGACATCACTAAAAATATTCAATTATCACTAATTACTAGTTTTCTTAGCTTTTTACAGCTATTCAGACCTGCTTGTTAACTTGGGTTCCAAATGTGAATAAAATTGGCGGAAATTTAAAAAATCTAAGAAAATGCTGTCCAAATCTTCACTTCCAACTGCAACAAAACTATTCGCAACTTAAAGCCAAACATCAAACACAACAACATATGTGCTCGGATGAAAAAAGCGTCAACCTTGTTCTGTTCTTCTCGAGTGGCAACTTTATTAAGGTGTTGAGCGAGGAAACGGAACGTTTCAAAGTTGTGCTCAGGCAACTCATGAAGCAATTTCTTGAGCTTGAGCATTCGACGTTCACTGTTCTCCGTCCGATTAATGGCAATTACACACTCGTACAACTCTGTAAACATATACAACTGATAACTGGTCATTACAATATGCTACAGTAAACATACTTAATATGTGCCTTTTAACCACTGTTAAAAATTTATTTATTTGTCAAATTCAATACTGTAAGATGCTGAACTGTTAAACTGTTGCCAAGTCAAAAGCAAACTGAATCATGTAACAGGTTTTTCTTCTTCCCGACACAAAACAACCACACACAAACCGTCTGTAATTAGCGAGTCGGGCAGCTTTCGAAAAAACAGCTTCAACAGACTGCTGACGGAATTAACATCTTGCCACTTTTCATTATCAGGACTTGCATTTTCTGGATCCTGCATCACATGAAAACATTAATCTACCAGCATCAGAAGAGCCACTCAAAGCACAGATTGCAGCTATTCACATATCAGCATAAAAGGTGTGAATTTAAGTCGCAATCACTGAACGGTCCAATAACGGCTGTCTGAACTACAGCTTATCACATTTCGCCCATAACTTAGGCCAATCCAGAATGCATAAAAAGACCAGTATGTCTTCAATTCCAAAACTCACACTAACAGAAACCTAAATACGCAACAAACAAAACATTAACGTGTCACTCACATCACTGGGCACTATAAAACTTTTTTAACATTTAACATTTAACATAACACAACAACCTGACAATATTAAGCTTACCACTGACACTATCAGATTTAAAAGGCTGCTTAAATCACATCTATTCCATCTAGCATTCTGACATGTTGTTAGTGCCCCTGATTTGTAAGCTGCACTTTACAAATTTGTATTCATATTTGTGTGACATTGTGGTGAACTGGTTACAATGTGTAATGAATATGAGTAAGTTGTTCACTCGAGAAGTAAGTGCCTCAGTCACCAAGCAGTATAATTCGGTAACGGGAAAAGAGCGGTGAAGCTCAGCAGCTTGTAAGGTCAGGTGTAGTACTGGCCACGCATCAGATTTTGTGGTATACCCACCTACGGTCTCAAAGGCCAAAGATACAGAAAGGAGATGAGCACCCACCTATGTTCCACAGGAGTAAGGCACTATTTTAACAAAGCTTTCAGCACCGTTTTAACAAAGATTCAAAATCGATGAACCAACTTAGCATTCACAGTAATTCCTTCACTCACATTTCTCATAAACAATAACACAAACATAACAACGTAATCAATTAGGCTGCATTACTGACTCTGTTTAACTCTTCGACCAGATTGTTAATAGCCAGAGAGTTGCCAGGGACGCGGTAGATTCCCTGGTTTGCAAGGCCACGCTCTTCCACGACCTGCGTGCAGACTTCAACGACCAGAGGCACATACTGTAATGTCAAACAACACAAAATGTGCCATTAGTTAATAGTTAACATAACAAGAATACTGTCCTTAATGATGGCTAAGCAATATGTTCCTGTGCTCAATCAGCGAACCAGCTTCAGTCAACATCCATGGTGCTTCTATGACGGCATTTCTTTGATAATTATAACATGAACCAGATACATACAAGACGACTTTGCTAAAGCTGTCTGATGCCCTTCCCTTCATGCACTGCACTTAATGCAACGAATCTGACAGCAACACAGGCTGAGCCTTGCCACAATCCTGCATTACGTCCGTCATGTTATATAACCACAACTCATGGACTCCGGTGAAAGATGATCCCACCTACAGCCTACCTGGAATCATTTCATATGAACTGTCTTCGTCGTCATCGTTTCTGGCATGCAACTCTTAAGATTGCATAGCGCCTGACATCGACAGCAACCTCCACAGAGGGCGATTCTGAGCCATGTCGACTGCTTCAGGGAGTGTGAGATTATGACATCTCAGGTCGTGCTGGATGGTACTTAGCCATGTGATGCTGGGGCGTTCTGGTGGTCTTCTCCAATCCCCTTGTGGGGGGCTAACAAAACCTCTTGGCATCCGCGTTGTCATCCATGCGCGCAATGTGCCCAAATAGGGTAAGTTGACGTGCCTGGATTATCGCAGTGAGTTTCAGTTGTTTTGTTTGCCTCCGAACATCATCATTTAGGACAGAGTGGTACCATTTGATGCCCAGCAACATTCGAAGGCACCACTATCAGGTATGAACAAGTGGACATCTAGATGGCAATAACAACTGTGTGCAACCGATCAGGAATGGTTTGAAATGATTCACTACCAGAACAGAATGAACACTTCCACTTAGGCCAATCCAGAATGCATAAAAAGACTAGTACGTCTTCAATTCCAAAACTCACACTATGACATCACTCCTGTCTGTGCAGTGACTAATTACAGGGCATAATAACAACCTTGACTAATCACATTACTCAGCATCCCACTGCGTGCATCCTCATCACTAAGTGATAATGCAACACAAATGAATACCACGGTAATTAAATATACAGTGAACGTTGCAGACACAGAAATATACCTCATTTGCCAGTGACGGACAACAGCATTCAAGTGGAATTCCGAATGTGCCGGTTATCTCATCTGGCTGTGAAGGCATTACAACTGCTGAACTTGAACTGTGACGCTTGAACTTCCGCACAACCTTCCCTTTCCATTTCCGGTGTTCCTTCTGCTTTGGAGAAAGACTTGGTTCTGAGACGACAATACAAATATTGCACAGACATTCTCATCATCATCATCAGCATCATCATTGTCACTGGATTACCAACATCATCATTCACAGACAGTACTACTGCAACTGTACTATTAACTATATGCAATTTTGTCTCTTTGACAGCTTTAACATGTTATCAATAAAATGTCTGTCAAAATGTACGCAATAAAAATCAACATTTCAATGGCAATTTCTGTGTGTATCTGGGTTAGCCTGTTGTCCTTGATTTTCCTTCTCAATTTTTTCCAAACCAGTGTGTGCTCTAGGGACAAGACAAAACTTCTCATATCCTCCCTCTGTCTATGTCAAGCTACTTCCACTGACGTACACAACACATGACCCAATCGCCGTATCGGCACTATCTGTATATTTCACATGCCTGAACCATTTCAATCTATCCTTCAGGGTTATGCAGCGCATGGGTGGTATGCAACTGCATGACAATCAGCACACATTTCTGACAGAATATACACACTACACAGCATAACTTTCTCCTGAAAATGGTGCTCACCAACTTGTATACATAATTAAAATTAAAATACAGATAACTAGTTCAAAGGTACAGACAGTAAAGTTTAAATTAACGTACGTATATACATACTTACAACCACTGAATGATTGAATGATGCTTAAGTGCCATAGCTAGACTCTTGTCTGTTCAATTCAACACTGCAAGTTTTGGTGTGAATTTGGACACCATGCAGAGAAAAGAATAACAAAGATTGATGGTCTTTATTGATGCATCATATTCAAAAAATAGACAGTGATGTCTATATTAGTGATCTACACAATGAGCAGACCTCGATCTGGAAGAGCCTTCTTTGGCCGCGTGCTCGGAAGCTGTGGGTGAGAGTTGTGATGACGACTGGTTAGTGCCCAAGTGGCCATCTTCTTCCCTTTTGTTGTCTGCTCCACTAATGTAGCTGACATCTGTTTAGTAGCATCTCCGACAGCATCAGATCTCTGCAATTGTTCAAAAAAATACTTTATAATTCTGTAAATAATTGTATCGAGTTTTGTTTTATTCATACTATGCACTAATAAACAATATTTCTCAGTTTACAATGACAACATTATCGGTAATCCTTACATCCACATTCTGGAATGCCTTTGTAAATTTTCTTCATATGCAAGAGGCTTATTCAAAGAACATCCACCGCCATGAAAACAGACTATGCAATGCAGTACGTATATATGTCAAAATGACAACATTTTACGTGATCAGCGGCACACTTACACATCCTAGATAACAGCTAACATGGTCTCAATGTTTGGCACTGCCTGCAGCCTAACATTCATATTTCATAATGACAATCAAAGACTTGCAGCAACTTAGAACTTCCACTCCATAACTTACAACAACTCTACAACTCTATGCATCTAAAATTAAAATACAGTGGTACTTAAATATCACCGAGGCTGGGCCTCTATTAAAATCGAAGGCAGCACTTAAACAACACTGCAATCACAGACCAACAAGCTGCACTCACCCTGTCAACAGGATCAACACTGGTATCTGCTCCCTGTAGCAGCATCTCACCAGACATCTTGCTGTCCGTTTTACCTTCTATGATGCGTGGAGTCTGAAACATCATCAGAATGTTTCTTGTGAAATAAACTGTGCATACTCACAATCTTAGACATTTTGACTGTTCTCTGGAATAAACTCAATGCTGTCTTATCAGCTGATGACAAGAGTTGGCGTGTATACTATGACATCATACGACATAAATATGCTTGGTCTGCTGTTGATGGAGAAGTGAGTGACAGAGTAGGGTTAAAAGTCCCACTTGACACATGTTGATGGAGAAGAGAGAAGTTACGAAAGAGAAAACTGACTCTGCAGCATACATATAAATGTGTATTTGAAGCAGCAGAAACAGGTCATGTGCATAGCCACAGCAACATGGGTCAGACAGCAACCTGATAGTTCGTGCCAATCTAGCTTCGTAGACTTTTATGTTTTATAAACATTTTTAAGAACATTTGTAAACTAGAAATCAAAAGCAATGCCTACTCCGAGGCACTGCAATACCGGCAGGACCGCTATGCTAGCCTATTACCCATTAACATAAGAGAACACACTTCCCTCACTATATACTTTCTTCAAAAAATCATAATAATGTGTGCACAGAAAATCGGAAAATATGTGGTTTGAAATTTGATACTCTGTAATGGCACAGAGAAGAATAGGCATTTACTGTTATTTTATCTGTTGTTTTTAACTGTACGTAGCTGGTCTTCTTTTAGCTGTAAACTTCAAAAAAAAAATTATTATTATTATTATGAATATGTAAATATGCTAAATACATTGGTGCTTTGAGCATGTGGCAAGTGGAAGTGCACGGCAACTTGCACTGACTGTGTTGGGAGACTAACGTAATCGAGGGAAGCCTAAAACACTGGACAGATGACATCAAGCAGTGGAAGGAGTACATACAACTGAAGAAGATCGCAGATGACAAACTCCTGGAGACACTGCACACGGGAATGCCAACCCTTAAAACAGGATGGCTGACCAATTATTATTATTATTATTATTATATTATTATTATTATTATTAAAAATGAAAAGATTAGAGTGACACTATGTGAGAATGCTGCAGGGGCACTTTACATAGTCAATAGACCAATGAATGAAATGATTAAAATACACAATGACAACAGTACCCGGTATATAAAATATCACTAAGTTATAAGGTTATCTAGGTTTTTGTGTAACTGAAGATAACTAATTCATCGTGGCACCTACAGCAGCCGTAGCTCAGTGGTGCACTCACATCAGGTAGACCAGGGTTTGATCCATGCTGAAACACAATCATGTAACTCATGGTGTAAGGAAGAGCATCCAGCCAAAACTGCTCGTTTCAAAAAGTTCCACTTAACATGTTGGCATGAATAAGCTTTCAAACGAGGGAGTTCAAGATGTTGCAACACACTGCCGCGATACATATATTTATGCGATTCTGCATTTCTCACAATCAGATAAACTTCATTATATTTTATTTCTCATATCACATCCACCAGATAATTCAGCACTCTGCACTAATACTGCTTTCAACCAAACTACTGCAAGAGCATGTAATAACATTGGACATAGGGCAGAAAGCAATAGCAGAATCACCAAAAAGAAATGTTACTGCTCTCCGACAAATGTTACACACTGATGTCAAACTGTTATGCATGCTTATTTGGCCGACAGCAATTTTGTTGTTATTACAATTAGGCTTCACATCTCTCAGCATAAACATCTAGTCTTACCGTTTCTCCAAAAAAGGCTTTCAACTTCTGAATATTTCCAACTTTTGCCGGTGTAACTCTGCCACAAAAATATGAATTGCATTACATACGTATAACTGTACTGATAACATAAAATCTGACTTAAAAACTGCTATATAATTCAGGTACTCTAATACCGAAGCAATATCATGGTGGCCGATAGGTAGACAGGAAACACAATATCTGTAACGGTACACATTTTCATTAAGAAGATGAAAAAACCACAGTTTTATCAGTACCGTACATCAACACAGCAGATGTGAAACACTTACAATCCTGAAGAACCCGACGGCAAAGCTTGAGCCAAAGCTGCAACAACAAAAGGACAGATCGACACCAAATATCACTCAACTGTCCACATTTCACTACTGCATTATTCATACAACACTTGATTAGTTCTAATGCTAGAAACTCAGCTGTCGCAGAAAAACTGTGCAACACTTGAAAAAATGTTGTTTTGAATAAAAAGCCACAAAAAGTTGTCCAATTGTCACTTTACAAATGTAAAAAAATGCTGTAACTACATATACTAAATCTAAAACGTTGTAACAACCAAGGTCACTCAAGGTCAACAACTTTGATGCCAATTGTAAAGCATACATGACTTTCTGTAAGTGACGTGTAGTAACCATGGCTCTGCTATCACTATTTTCAAGACATTACCACTTGTTTAGTGTACACCATTACTGTGACCTGGTGCGACTGGCACAAGAAAACTAGAATTGTGATACATTAAGCCATTTTGACAGTGTGCATGTGACAGACTGGCCGCAGCATACATCAAGCTTGCACGTAATGCGGCATGAAGCAAACACTGGTATGTGTGTGTCACGTGTCATTAAATGCAGCCAACAAATATTATTAGCAACAATAATGTTTAAACACTTTCATCAAAAATCATCTGGCTAAATTAATCCAAAATAAAAAGCCACATAATATTTACTCAACTGCAAACTGCACTACAAGAAGAACAGAGAAAAATATAACCATTCCAATCATTCTGCTACTGTAATTCTAATCTATCACACTACTCCCAACCTCAGGATGTTTGCTGTCTGAGGCAAGATGACAACATACTGCTGTAGTGTAGCTACAATATGACATTACTACAGTGGTATATAGACTAGTTCAATCTGTTGATGCACTTGTAAACTGCCTAAATCTTCTCATTAGTTATCGCATAAAACTTAAATAAGCAGTTGTGGCGTAGACGTTAAGATGATGAACTACTGTATCACTCTAGTGTGATCAGGATTTAATTCCCAGCGAGACCTGTAAGCCATTTGTGGCATCAGCTCCTGTGACCTAAAAAAACTTGTAACATGGGAGCCCGTTTGAACCTCCCGATACGGACTAAATGATGTTAAAAGTGTTTACTCTTAACATAACACTTCATCAGACATTGCTGTTTATCAGTTAAAATATGCATGTATACTAGTAACAGAAAAATTTTCCTGTTTCACATCAAACACCAACTGCATGACAGTAGATAATTATAGAGAAAAAGCAGCAAACCTTCAGAAAGCTCCTCTGTTATGTTACGACTTGAAAATACATCTGCTGATTCTGCCATACATACACCACAAATTAATATTACACACATGTAATAAATGCCTAACAAGGTTTAACATACAGTTATGAAGATACACTTATACACAGCAATTTTATATGTATGTATTTACACATGACTATCAATCTGCATTTGTACAAACAAGAAGCTCAGCTGTCGTAGACAGAGCACGTGATGCTGCACACATGTGGGTGCACTAAAAAAGTCTTGTGCACTGCTGGAGTGGCTGGCCTGCTGTGTAGTGCAAGAAGGCCAGCCTGGACTAGCTCTGTGTCAAGAAAAGCGTCACATCGCAACTGTTCAACATGTTTCTCACATTTAATGACTCCGATGGGAGGATCCCTAAAGATGCTCCATGTTTGGTGTCCGTATACTAGAGTGCCTAGTGCTAGATGATGACCTGTTGTGACAGACAGACGGACGGACGGACACTGCAAGACAACATATATCGCTATACATCTATACATGTTAAGCAGTAAAAAGCGTAGCATTGTAGCAAGTGTAGTAACATAACAGACAGACTTAAGCACAATGTAGAATTGGCCACTATAAAGGGTCAGCATAGACAGGCCAACAACACACATGCTAAATTTCAGCAGTAAGAACAACAAATCACATATTATACAGTGCATAATAACTGGAATAAAATAATTCTTAACCAGGTAATTACTACAAGTTACTTTTGTATTAAATAAAATTACAATTCTACTATAGGGCCTGTAGACATATCTCTCTAAGGAGCAATCTGAAAACAAGTTCATTATATATGAGGACAAAACGTACCCAGTTCAAAAATACATGGGTCTAAAGTGGATGCAGGCTCCAAAGCAGCAGCATCATCAGGAGGTGGACCACACCATACTGAGAAAGTTGTATCTTCACTATCTGACATCGACGTTGCTGACTGGTCGCGGAACTGCACTGAAGACACATCACGTTGTGCAGACACAGTATGTGACATATCAGGGCAGAGCCGTGAAGACTCGGCTGCCAGTGCCATATGCTCCTGCTGATGCAACAGTGATAACGAACTGCTCTGTGTTTCAAGGGCTGTTGCCGTCGACAGACTGCTGAAGCTTCCTGATACACTGATAGGTGCTGACATCACTGATACGGACGGTCCGTTTGATTCTTTGCTACCACGACTGGAAATGTTTGTCTGCATCTGCAACCCAGAACTCAGCCCCTCATCACACAGACTGGACAGCTCTGTGGCAGACCGTGTAGGCAGCGATATTGGCTTTGGCGGCTCACTGAAGAACGTGCTTCGTCTGTCTCGGACCGAAGCAGCTGCACCACTAGCAGCATCTCCTAGTTTTCTACCATGTCCTACTCCGGACAAGTCTAAAGAGGTGGTTCCACTCGACGACACCATATTAGCCAACGGAGGTGAACTCGTGACAACAGATGAGGTTGTCATGGGTGGAGATGGCAGAGTTGTCGTACGCGACTGACCACTAGCCTGAAGCGGAAGTAACGCCAATGTTGCACTTGTTGATGAAAGCCCTGCTAAACTAGCAATCCCAAGATTGCCACATGACTCGTGTCGTGTGCCCGCAAAATTGTAAGAAAATGGCCGGCGCCTGGTTTCAGGCAGTAGAACCGAACCACCAGTCCGTGAAGTCTTCACGTGACTGCCTTTCTGAACTACGTCAGTGCCTAACACTGTTGAAGGCAATTCAGAAGTCGGCCTGGAAGCTTTCTGCGACGTCTCTACTACTGTGCGATCACTGAAGCACTCTTCACTCGACACCTTCTTGGCAAATAATGTCGATGCTTCTTGTAATCTGTCTGGATTTGTTGTTGACTTACGTCCACTTTGGCCATTTGTAGGTGACTTGGTAGCAGAGCAATTTTCTTTTGTCACGGTCTCCAGTTTTGTACCATGACTTTGCTCCTTTGTAGGCATTGACTCCAGATGTTCCATTTCATCACCGACTCCACACTCCAGCAAATATACAACACTTTAACAATGGAAAAAAACTCATAATTTTGACCACTACATCAGCTAGTCACATCTACAACCAACAAAAATCACATTCAAAATTAACTCTACTAGTTAATGTCAGACAACAAAAGTAAAACTATATTATGACCATGTTGGACATCTTCCATCTACACACCATTTTAGTAATTTCATGGATACACCATAAAATGAAGAGTTGATGAAGATGGTTGGGATGGAAGATCTATCAAACAGTGTAAGAACAATTAAAAATAATACTAGCAGGACACATAATACGGCTGCCATAAACTACACCGGCAAGTGAGGCTGGGTACCTAAAGGAGGCACAAGAAGAAGAGGCTGACCAAGAAAGACCTGGCAACAAACATCCCAGGAAAATCTGCAATAAATGTAAGTTAGCTGGAGTGGTGTTCAGAGAGTGGATAGCGACCAAAACCACTGGAAAAGTCTCATTTATTGACTCATGCTCCAACATGAGTGGATGGAACTATGTCCAAGTATGAGTATATTATGATCACAGAAACAACAGCAAAGGTCCTAACTCCTAACCAACTTACGAATGCACTGCAGTAAACATTTATGATTATTATCATGCTGTGAAACAGGTCACAACACAATGGAAGTAAACCCTTACCAGCTAAAATTCACAGCTTATATCTACCATAATGCAGTAAATGTAATATAATATTACAGCAACAGATTTATTTTATTCTCTACAATATATTCAGGTGCATACTTGTTACCAGAAGCAAATGCTGCTAACTTTAAACGTAATAAACTGTAATAATCACACAATAAAATTAATTTCTAATTCATTAACTTGTACTAGCAGACCAATAGCATGCACAGAAGCACACTGTACATTAAGTCATCATCACACCGCATATACAGCCTGCTCCAACAAAACAGGATGTATTAGGTGCATAGCACAAGCCCACACATTAACCCACATACCTAACAACTCGCTAGCCAGCCTACGAGCATCCTTGATGCACTAATACTCACACAGCTGAATGATATAATGCTTTAACAGCCAGTTACTATGGTACTTAATTCATTCATCAACTAGATAAATTGTTTCACACAATAATACGTTAATAACCTCGGCCTGAACATGTTGATAATAACAAATCTAGGTTTATTTATCACTGTTATTCATCATAAAAGGTCAGCTTAATTAAATGAATGCATGATAACTTTGACATTATGGCAGCCCTTTCAATACCGACTGCTGAACTGCCATAAACTTTTAAAATGTGCCATAGATCCCAAAAACAAATGTGGTGAATGGACAAAGCTGCTGGATGAAATTCACTATCTAGAGGATTGTAGAATTTAATCATAATGAATGACACAGCAAATAAATTAGACGACAAAACATAATGCTTCCCCCTGCATACTCAAAAGTGAGTTCAGTATTATTAAAATGCTAGCATCTGTCTGTCTGTTGGTCTGTCTGACCAAGTGATCTCGAAAACAAAGTAGATAGCAAAAAACTTTATATACTGGTATAAAGCTTACGTTCCGCAGTTGCAAAACCAAAAAAGTTCACAAATCGAACTTATTGTTTTTGAAATACTGGCATAAAACAAAACAGTGGAGCAGAGAGAGAGTGGCAACTTGCAAGGACAGCACATTCTGACAACGCTAGTCATGAAGGGCGCATATGGAACAGCGGATCTCGAAAACAAAGCAGATAGCAAAAACTTTATATCAGTGTAAAGCTTACGTTCCGCAGTTGCAAAATCTATCAATAAGTTTAAAATCTTTGGAAAAACATCATAAATGGCATAGGTGCCGACTTCTTGAGAGCATTGTGTGCAAATGCACCCAGAGAAACAAATTCATTGGGTGCGTCTCACCCAGAAGAATTTGGACTTTAAATTCCAATTTAGACCTCAAATTTCAGTGCCTGCACCCCCTCAACATCCATTCTATTCTTCATTCACTTCACTCTGCCGCATGGTCTCACCCACTTGGGGTCCCAAGTCGCAACACGTCGGCATCTACGGTCTGCTGCACATCATCAGCTGACCGTTCCGCGACATCGTCTCAGCAC
>Ga0209145_1000174_pt1 | contig 12517 bp, 7 predicted proteins | sample WorMetfiPIANOSA2_FD_187396 | JGI IMG/M metagenome (GOLD analysis project Ga0209145, IMG submission 187396) | Marine gutless worms symbiont microbial communities from Max Planck institute for Marine Microbiology, Germany - Olavius filocauda... | ecosystem: Host-associated > Annelida > Digestive... | reverse complement strand
CTGGAATGATTGGGCTACCGTATGGTGGAAAAACTATGACGATATGTTAAGCCGTTTTCATACAATACCAGCATGTCACGGACAGACGGACGGACGGACAGACGGACAGAATTACTATATCAATATCGCGCGTCAGCAGCAGTATGCTGACGCGCGATAAAAACCTTGACACACTCGTTGTCAGTTTGATGGCGATGGAATTCTGTTTTATTATTTATTTCTTGTTGTTGTTATTAATCATTAATTATCATCATAACTGACACAATCACTATTACTGTTGTGGTATATTACTGCTACTATTTAATTATATTACTGCTATTATGTTATAGTATTATTCTTAGTCTTGTTACGTTATTATATTATGTTGTTATTATAATATAGTTATTGTTTTTTATTAGTTTATCCATTAACCTTTTAGTTTGGTTCGTGCAGTAGACTAAACTGACTTCCTGTCGGTTTTTTGATTGCACACTAAACATTTGCATTCACATTATCTCATTCATTATCATTGATAATCTGAACATCTCGCATAGCTGGAGGAAATTCTGTGTGTTATTGACTGAACAGTGTCGCATACATTGTCAAAATGCTTTACATAGTACAGATGCACATTGTGTATATCAAATTTCTTTTTGTCATCATGAAAAACACAGATGTGCTGCTTAATATTGTAGTTATATATAAATAACGTCATAATGTACGTAACATACCTTATTGTTGTCAAGAACTAATGTTAGTTGAAATGCCATTAGACATTAACATAAATTTTTGTTATTGTCACAATATTCTGTATTGTTTGCATGCTGGAAAGAGTCATTGCTAAGTCCATTGTAGGTTGCAGCATTGCACGGCGGCTGCTGCCAACTTTGAACATCATTTTCCAGTGATGTTGAAACGTGTTTTGTGAATTGTCACAAAAATCCATTGTGAGCTCAATAAGTGAAGTCATTACATTGAGTGTTGTGAGTGGCTTGGTACGTGAACTCAGTCTGTTGTAGTGTTGATGTTAAGGTGAGTGTGTTGTGTGTGAATGCAGACCAGGCACCGCCAAGACCACCACTGCCTCGAGACACTGCTCCACCACGACCTCCACCTCCTGAAACTGATGATGAAGATGAGAGCAGCTTCCCTGTGCCGCAGTCCAATCAGCCTATCATGGTACGGCTTTGTGATGCACAGTAAACTATATGTACAGAGTGGACCATGAAAAAGTGTCACTTTACTTTGATAATAACTTTATCTATTCTTAACAAATTTGAATAATTTTTGCACTGATTTGAAATTCTCCATATATTTGTACAAAGATTTCCCACCTCACCTTAAATGTGTACACACACACTACCTGGTAAATTAGAAAAGAAAACCAGTGTATAAAACGTTGACAGTTAATGAATGCAATATTATGTAATAGGCAATGTCCAATACAACAATTGCATAAAAAGAGAATATTCTTCAAAAGCCGTTTTTGAAATAATCGCCTATTGAACACCTCTATTACATCACTACATGCCATCAAGCGATGTGTCTCTTATCAGTCACGTCATTGATAACAAACTGCTAAAGATCACTCAACGCAGTCATCACACACTTTTGCGAGGTAGTGTGCTTTCTGATTTATGGTAAGGTGGAATGTTTTACTACAAATTCCATGATACATGGATAATTCTTTGTGATTATAGTAGCACAAAAATTATTCAAATTGGTTATAATATGACAAAAATAAACTGCCACATTTTATGGACCGCGATAATGAAGAAATAGAATCAGTACAAAAGACGAATGACTGTACTGATCAGTTAGTAACTAGTTATTAAATACATGGTTAACTCTAAACATAAACATATAACTTAATGTTATAAGTATGCTTCTGGAGAATGGTGAAATATTGGCTTTTCACTCCAGTATTATTAAAAACTGGTGTGTTTTTCCATTGGATATGTGCTTGCTGTATTTATATAGGCTGACTGATTTCTGTGAATGCAATGTAGTTGCAGTGTGAAGAATTACGAGTACAGGATTTATACAGTTAAATCATCTGCAGAAGTTTGAGATGGATTTTTCATGAATTTAATTAATGAGTTTGCTGTTATAGATGGCAGCACATGCTTTGCATATGGACGTGAAGCAGTGGTCTAGTCGAGATAATGAGATCATCAGCGCTGCTAAACGCATGGCATTGCTGATGGCCAAACTCAGCCAACTTGTTAGGTAACTTTCAGTGCAAATTAGTTTTTTCATTATATAGTAAAGAATAGTTGGGAATGAGTATTTTTGTCGAATTTTCACCAGTGCACCTCATACTGTGTGTTTTTGATTGTTTGTTCGTCAGCTTTTGATTACAGTTGCAGATGGTGAGTGAGTTGTAGCGTTTAACATCCCCCTCAACACATAATACCATTTCGGGGACGATGTCGTAGGATACTCAGTTGATGGTGTATTTGGTTTGTTGGTTGGTTGTATTGTGCATGCAGAGTAAAGATGATGGAGTTTCAGTGAATGAACAATGCAATGCTGTGCAAATACAAAAACTAGCAAACTAGACATCAGTCAGACTCAGACAGAATGTACACCTCCATTAAGCTGCATAGGTTTCATTACGCCACCTATTGAATATTGATAGAGCACTGTGGTGCTACAGGCGTCCATGAAGAAATTCTGATCCAGCTCACCACAAAAATCTAATCAATAATTACTTGTCCCTAGGCTTAACCCTCCAAAAAATTGAATAGTCCTGACAAAGAACCAAGTATCCAATTAAAACCGTAACAAAAACGTACTGCTCTCTTTGCAAAGGTTGACTCAGTTTTTGTGATGGTTGCTAGAGATTTCATTGGAGGTGTTTTAACTTACTGTAATACTGACAGTGGTATATATCTGTTAGTGTTAGTGAAAGAAAGCGTTGAATGTCTGTGAATAATTGCAGTTATTATGTCGGTGAGAATCGACACCATTGTGTGTATGTGTGTGTGTGTGATGTGTAGAGGAGAAGGTGGCTCCAAGAGAGACCTCATCGACTGTGCAAAGGCGATTGCCGAGGCGTCGGAGGAAGTTACACGTCTTGCCAAGGAACTGGCACATGAGTGTACAGACAAGAGAATGAGAATGGTGAATACATTTGTGATTAATTCCACTTACTAAGTTATACTGTCTCTGACAATTTACGAATACGTGGGTAACATGTGTGCTTTCATTTATACCAACTTTCCATCAATTTTTGCTTGGTTTACTTGTCGACAGAATCTATTGCAAGTTTGTGAGAGGATCCCTACCATTGGAACACAGCTGAAGATCCTGTCGACTGTGAAAGCTACCATGTTGGGAGCACAAGGTAACAGGCTATTTTCATGAATAATATTGATCTGAGCATATTATTTAGGTAAATATTGAAACTGTGCTGTTGCTCCAGTATCATGAAATTATACACATGCTGTTTGTGCATTAAGGAAAATGCTTTTTTGCATTATTTTGATGTGCACTTTATATTTTTTTGTGTTTGTTGTTTGGTGTTTAGTCTTTTTTTAAATACAGGATATATATGCTGTATTTTTATACAGAAACATAATAAGCATTAGTAATATCATAATCAGACTATTCTCATGAGCTTTGGGCTAATTCACAGCACTGAATTTTGCTATTATTGTTGAAGTTATTGTTAATGCTGATTGCAATATTGGCCTGCACTTTATGTTACCCGTAGTGCTTACATTTAGTGCAAAATTATATTAGTAGAAATTAAATAGACAGTAATGGACTCTCTGTCAAACTCTATTAAGCTATTGCCACAGGCTGAGACATACGTTGCTAGCTGTAAAGTTGCACGTTTTGGCCATGTATTGTCCCTGCCATCTGATCATCTGTAGCTGTGCATTCCATATTGGAAAAGAGGAAAGCAAAACACTTTTGTTTATTTTATTTATTTAATATTATCTTTATAATTATTACTTATGCCGTGTTTTACTGATATTACATTGTCAAACCGTACTTCAGAATTTTTGTTATGGGACTTAACCAGAGTGTTATCTTCATTGTTTTAATTTGTGCTTCTGGTTTTGCTTATGAATTATCTCTGTTGTTAATACAGAACCGATACCATGTCCTGATGGCAGCGAGATTGTCTGTGGTAACTGTGGTTTGTTATGTTGGCATGAACCAAGTTCTTTCCATGTTACCTTTGTTTTCTGCACACGTGTGTGTTGCTGTGTTGATTTTTCCGATATTAAAGACCCACTGCATGCATCGTCCTCGCTGTTTGCTGTTTGTAGATCATTATATAGGGTGTGTATAAATACTGTTTGGTTAGCGTTGGGGCTGTACAGTATCTGTTCGTATTCTGTTCGGCCGGAATAGCAGGCCATACCAAATGTTTGTATTCAACTGAATAGTAGTGCAAAAAATAAACAAAGTATGAATAATTGCTGAGAAATGATGAAGGCCTGTGATAGAGGCTGAAACGCCATAATTTAAGGTACTGTAAATAATTGGTTGTGTTCTAGTGAATTATAGAATAAATAACGTTCCAACCAAATGAATCTGTTGACTGAGCTTTGGGTGATGTTTTAAAGAAAATCTGTTTTGGGATTTCTGAGAGCTTCGGATATCGTAATAAGTTATAAATGAAATTCTTGCACTCCTGTCTTCTGCTAAGAAAGTATTTTGAATATTGTTACAGCATGAATTGACTGAGATATTTGGCAGAATGATTGAGTAAATTATTATCACATATACTGAAATACTGTATTTGGCACAGCACTATTTGGACCATTGGAAATAATAGTTAACTGTGAGTTTAAACCCCATGAGAATTAAAGCATGTATTTAGGCTGAATTTAATGAATATATTTCGTCTGCCAGTTTATCAGCTGCTATAAATTTCTTTTGTTAATACAACACTGTTTATAACTAACTGATATTTATGGATACAGTTACCATGACACAAATGTAACATAACAGAAATGACTTAAATATTTGAGGTTTTAAGCAGCAAAGCTGTATTTTAATTAAAACCCAGAAAAAGTAGACTGGTGTAGAAATTACAATTGGTTTTGAGTGCTACCATCGTACTAAAACAGAGTTTCATATTTTTGGATTGTGTATGAAACTGTATATTGTCTTGGAATAAGGGAAGTTAAATGAGATTATTGTTGTTGTTAAAATTATCTCATTATGTTCACACAAACAGTGCAGTGAAATTTAGCATGCATTGTTTGTATTGTTTTGCTGTGACTTGGATCACACAGCGTCCAGTAAGTGAAACATTTGATGGTGTAAATGTCAGCATTTTTCACGTTAACCTTATCACAATCCTGCTTGTAGTTAATGTAATTGTTGCTGTGCATCTTAGTGTTATTTTGCTTTGTCTGAACACTAATAGTGTGGAATCTTATTCTATTGATTCTTTGTTTCTGTTACAATGTTACTATTAACATACTACTATTTCTCTTGTATGGATGGATGTCCCCCTGTTTTGCCCTTTAAGTCACATATTTGAGTCACTCTATGTTGGACATCTTAATATAAGTAATATGCAGTAATTCTTCTGTTGGAAGATCACTCTTCTCCAGCTGACAGCATTAATTTATCGATGATTTACACCGTTTTACGGGCTAATAGTGGTGATTATCACAAATGTTTTATGCTGTAGTGTGTGTGACTAGTCTACAATAATACAATAACATGATCAGTTTTACAGTTTTACTAATCAGTTTTTCTGTGTGTTTTCTCTTAGATGTAAAGATCGATCGTCTCTAAAATGAGACAACATTAATAAAAACTTTATTTACTGAAAGGCCCATTAAAGGCCAAATGTCTATTAGAGATTTGGCTTCTGTTAAAAGAATTACAGTAATAAATAATTGATGTTGTCGATGTTGATAATGGATTAGTCGACTAAAGTGAAGTGACTTGGTATGTGATGTTTTACCTGTAGGTTCTGAGGAGGATCAGGAGGCAACAGAGATGTTGGTCGGCAATGCACAGAATCTCATGCAGTCTGTGCGTGAAACGGTCCGCGCCGCCGAGGCTTCGTCCATCAAGATCCGCGTCGACTCGGGATATACCATACGCTGGGTCCGCAAGCGACCGTGGTACACTTAAGCACCTGTCGTTACCTTCCCGTGATCACAGCCGAGTCATTTATCGAAGTTTAGTAGGTTGGTCTGGTCTGTATGACAGCAGTGAAGTCATGTTGTTTGGGTTTAGCTGACCTTGTTTGGTTGCAGTATTTGGTATATTTGGTATTATTGTAAATCATTCATCTTCTACTCTAAAGCTTTATGGGTAGTATTAATAATTCTTGTGTTTGATCTCAGAATTGTGATGCTCTTAACTGTTACTACAGTTTTGCTCAAAAATGACAATAAAAAATTGCAATCTTTACATTCTCATCAGTATTGTATGTACCTGGGATGTTTTTTGATGTCATGCTGATTCACACAATTTAACGTGTGAGCTAAAACCAGCCTGTTTATAACACATTAGAAATAAAAGGAAGGTTTACTTTAATTTTATTTAAACTATAGGTTACAGTTAAATATAAGTTTAAATATAACTTCTTGGTTTTGATAGTATCTATTGATATGCCTTAAATAATGTTTGATACAGTGACATGCGGTGTCTGGTAAACTTTCCATTTCTCGTCACAATGTGTTAAACGATAATCTGATGTCATGCTGATAAATGTTTAAGAGATGGCTTTCAGTTTCAAGCGAGTGTGTAAAATGGCACGGATAGGTACAAGTTGTTATTGTTAGAGCCGCCATGCCGAATATTTGATGTGATTTTACAAGTTACGTATTATCCAGCTTGAAGAATTGTGCAGTGTACCGCAAATATGCAGTTTGTGCCTTTTCATTCAGAAATTCGTACTTAACAGTGCCGTTTATGAGCGTGCAATGTTAGCATATTTACATATAGGGATCTGTATACAAGTTTTTGATGTTGTTGAACCTACTATACAATGCTTGTAGATGGTGTCCCGTTGATACAGTGGTATACGTAGAAGTAGCTGTTTGTATGTTATGCTGTAACTGTTAATAGTCATTTGAGTATAATAATCGACATTCATTATTGTCAACACAAACTAACATGCATGAATGCAGTTGGTCAGTATCACGTGATGTGACGTGTAACATAATTAAATGTTACACATGCTGACCACGCCCCCAGTGGCATTACTGAGCTTCCACTGGGCATGCATTGTGTTTAAATGATAATGTCAGATCAATTTATAGATAGTAAGCAGCATTCTAATAAAAAACTAATGCTTTAATAAATATAACAGAAAGCATATACAACCACAATATGAGCTTAAAATTTATTGTTACAATGAAAGTAAAATGCAGTTTTTATATTTAATAAGTTATCATCATCAGTAATTCAATAATGCACCAGTTACAAAAATTTAAAAAAGTACATTGGTGCATTACAACTGTCAGTTTGATAAAATATTAGAATTAACAAAAAGCAGTGGTAAAAAGATTGAGTCTTGAGATTGTGTTTTGAACTGTTGAAAGTAGGTGTTGTCGAAGTTCATCTAGTAGCGAGTTCCATGCAGCAGGGGCGGCATGGGATTTCCTTCCGTACCTGAGGTTGGACATAGTTAGTAGTTATATTCAACATTATGTTCACTTTTGTGTTTGTGTATTAGGTGATTTACTGGCGTTGTAGTGATGGCAGAATCAGTGCAGAACAAAGTGTAAACGCACACCTGCAATAAGTAAGCAACCTCTATTGTAGTTTGTGGTATGACAGGAGAAATGCAGCATGCTGTTAATGGCAACACTAAATACGTTGTACCTCAGGTGAAATGTTAACCCTAGTACATGCAGCCTTTTGTACTGCATAGTTTTAGTATGTAGGCCTCTATGACGACTTATCAACTGTAGACTTTTGTCTTATTAATCTAACTATTATTACTTATTGTGATGTCACAGTTAACTACGTAGAAGCGTGAGTGTATATAGATTGTGGTGTCTTGTCTCGTCTACGTTTCACTGTTTTACATGTCTATGCCATTGATAAAGTTCTGGCAGCCACAATTGTTATGTTAGTAACATAATGCTTTGTGATTTTGTAATCCCAATGTTCTTGTCAATGGTATAAATGTCCCCACTTCATTCAGGGACATACATTGTGGCCAATCACATATTTCTATAGATCGGCTGAATGCATCATTGAAAAGACATTACCACTAGTCTTAGTCTGGTAACATTTGCCGACATTGTGCAAGATGAGACATCCTTTGATATGTGTCTACTCCCGTCCCTAGTCCCCTCCTATAGACAACATTTGAGCTATGACAATTGTCTGGAGGATGACAGTGTCAAGTGGGACATTGCTTACTCTGATGTGTCTCTGACTCTGTAGTTTGGAGGAAACATAATATTGTTTTATTGAAGTAATGCACAGTGAACTTTGCAGCATGAAATCGCATCAGAATGATGTGAACATCGTGATTGAGTGTTTAGTTGCTGAGGCTGTTATTGATGCTGAAACATTTGCCGTGGAAGAATGAACTCTTTTTGTAATGCAGCGCTATGCATGGTTGTCGTTATGTCTAGTTATGTCCTCGACCTCCGTAGCATTATGTCTGTCTGTATGTCTGTCTGTCTGTTGCATGCCTCTACCTAACTCGAGAACAGAAAGGCCTAGATGCCCAAAATTGGCAGGATGGAAGCCCATCACACGGGTAACCTGTGAACTTATTTACAATTCAAAAAGTCAAAGGTCAAGGTCACCAGGCCGATTAATGCTGTCACAAACGATGCACAATACGCAGGTCGGTGACATTAGAATTTTCTTAAAATTAGCTTGTTGAATTGTACATAGCTTTTTAAATGTTTCGGATGTTAGTAGTGATGGTAATGATGCAGCTATGAAGTTTCTACCTGCATTTCTGAATGTAGCATATGGACGTTTCACGTGTTGTAATGTTACGTGTTTTCTGTCGTCAGTTATTGCCACGATGTCTTGTGTTGTTGTTACTGTATCTTGAACTTAGAATGTTGTTCACTTCAACTGGTAGTTTAATGTTTCTTAGCGTTATAACCTTTTCAATCAGTGAATATTTTTGACACAGTATATGTCGATAACTTTTTGCCAGAGAGCTGTTGAAACTAATGAGAGTTTTCAGTTGTAATGTGTGTGCTCTTCTGGGTAGGTGGTTATAATGGTAATTCATTACCCATGCTGACTATGTCGGTCGGTGGGTAGGACGTTCGAGACCATCTGTTTGTTTGTCTGTTTGTCTGTCTGACTGTCTGTCCGCAGCATAATTAAAAAACGAATGATCCCAAACTGTTCAAACTTGATGTAGGGAATGACCTTGGGGTGTACTGGAAGTGACATGGTTTTGGGATTGAAAGGTCAAGGTCACAGGGTCAGTAACACTACACTATGACACTTCATTTCAGACTACACCCTCGCTTCATTCACATTCGCTAGGTGGCTATATTGACGAGCAATACGGTGTGGGTTTGAACTCTTGTGAGTTCATTCTAGTTTCTTATGTATAAATTTAAGAACATTTTATGTTCACGTATGCTTCTGTGCCTTGATGCTGTTGGAAGAATGTACAAAGTTGCACTCCAACCCTCTCTCAAGGTTTCCTAATAGGAGACCTTCTGGGATCATCAGATAACCTTGGTAAATGTGGAAAATGGACACTAGAAGGGTTGCATGTATGTGTGTGCTATGTAAAAGTAAAAAGTAAAGCCCTGGCACTTGGTATAGCACCGCTTAACGAAGCACAGCGGCGCTTTACAACTGTGGAAGTGGTGTCTGATTGGCACTGGCTATAGTATCATAGTACCGTGGCGCAAGCTAGCAGCGCCCATTGCCCGCTTAACGGACTTTGGACCCGCAGTTATGCAGCCAACAGACATACTACTCCCCAATCAACCACACTAGGCCTTTACCCCGTAATCCATGTACCTAATTACATGGATTACTACTCATTTATCGACCCCTGAGGGATGGATGGCTGAGTTGGCCATGTTGGCTGACCGACAGCGGACGTCTGACCCATAAAGTGGTCATCCGTTCGGCTAGTAATGATAATAATAATAATAATAATATAGTAATTTGTAAGGCGCACAAAGTCAGCAGTAACGCTGAAGCGGAGGCGCCGAAGTAGTCTAGTGCAGCCTGTGTTCACACTTCATACTTGTATGATTTGGTTGTCTGTGTATAAACCAACTTACAATTTGGGCTGTCAGTTTAGTGCTGTGACACTGAGTCGTTTACTTACATCTGTGTTGTTTGTTTTATATTTGATGACATGTTTGTGCATTGCTCTGTATAGCTGAACGCTTTGACTTGCTACTATATATGAAATCAAAGTTTTCATTTTGACTAAACACTGACTGCAGTATTTTTAGTCTTCAGTACGTAAACAGTTTGCTCAGAGGTATCCAGTACCAAAGTACCCACATGTTAGTCACATTTGTTGCATCTGCCGTAATCTAATTGACATAGGACGTTTCTGTGCGTGAGAGTCAACGTGGATAGCTAAGTGCAGCAGTTGTAATTGTTCTCGACTAGTCCTGCGTAGTAATTGCGTTGCTGGCTGGATGTTGGCTTGAAGCGATGACTTCACTGGTTTGTAGTCTGACTCTGTAGTAAGCGTGTGTGTGGTTCGTTTGTGTTCACTGCAATATTCATATTATATTCTGTTATGTATCACGTGTGTTACAGCTGTTGTCATGACATTAGCCATCAGGCTGGGCACTCGATAGAGTCATAACGTCGGCCAGTGGCCACGCTAACTCTGACCCTAACCTTTTGACCTAATATTAATATAGGCCTATGTTTTGGTGGACGAGAACTCGTGATGGACTGTCCATGTGGCAAGTTTGGTGAGTTTCAACTTTCAGCCGTTTTGGTTTTATCGTGCGAACAAATTAACACACAGACCAACACACATGCCGCTGAACGCCTTACTTCCGCGACTGTCATCGGCGTGAATTTTCTGTTTATTACCTCAACAAACTGTTGGAAAGATTGTGTGATAAGGGCTGTCTAGTCTATCTATGTAAAAAGGTACCCTAAAAACTTAGTTGATTTCAGTGAACATAATGGTAGGCTTCAATCTGATAAAGAATTTTAACTTTGACTGAAAATATGAAGGTTAGAGTTACGGTTAGTGTTTGTTAACTGTATAGTTTCTCGTGACCCATCTGCTTGAGAGGCAGTTTAATGCTAGTATCGTTACAAGTGCCGTTGCAAGTCGGCGAAAACAAACTGTATGATGTTCGGCTACAAAGTTGGTCGCTAGAGGCCATTTTGTGAGATGGAAGTCGTAACGTGACTCGAACGGTCGGTCGTTACAAGGCTCGAGCGCCGATGGTAGAGGCCAGGTCCGACGCGCGTGCTACACGGCGTCCCCGGACGAGTCCACGACGTCCCTGGACACGTGCCGACACGCGCCTGCGGTCGTTGACCCCCGTGCATTGCACGTAGACTTTACGACTGATGTACGAGAACGAATGACAGTCACTCGCAATTGCTTTTGTGTGATTTGCGTCACTATTCTATCATGTCGCACTGTCGTGGACAAAACGGAGTCGCCGCTTACTGTTTTTTTTCTCGCTATAAGTCCGACTTATTTAGGCCCTAACTAATCACCGTATAACACTTACTGGCCTATCAAAATCTCCTTTGTGAAAATATTTAAGTCATCAATTAAGCACAAGCGTAATTGTTAGGCCTATGTTATGATGGTCTTATTTTTCCAAATGTTCAGAAAAACATCTTTTTCTTGAGCACTAAAGCACTTTCGTACTGGGAACAGCGAGTGCGAGTCCTCAACGCATTCGACGTTGTCTTGGGTCACTCGACCAATGCCAACTCGCACTTGTTGATCAAAACTTGACAGATGCCTGTTGTGGACAACGGTTTTCATATTTTATCGATATTCAGCAGCTGTGGCATTGTAGCCAACGCCTGTACTTTGTGCAATGTTAGAATGTGCATTTTGACGTTATCGTTACCCGTTTATCTTACACGAGTTTAATTATTGGTTTAAATAGCTTTGGTCAGACATCAGAAAATGTAACAGAGGTCCAATAATTAATGCAAACAATTTATGGACTTAAAATAATACTCGGCATTTTAGAAAATTTGTAGAACGCATGTAATGCGTTGATGGCTATCGACTTGCAAATAGTCGTACTTCTTATTTCAGTCTTTGCCGTTTTATACACAGGTTTAATTACATCATTCCATAATATTTGCAAGGTTTTTGTTTTTATAAATATATTTTTAATATTTTGCAGACAAATCTTGAAAATAACCGTAGAAAATTAATTATATGAAGAATAAAGAAACATTGTCACTTTTGAGAAATTACAGTTTTCGTCGTGTTTCGTAGCCAACGTTTTAGATGATTCTCTGATTTTTATAAATCCCGCAAAAGAGCAAGTGTTGTGTTAGTAAGTGAAAATTAAACGATTATTCTTTGTACCGAAAATTGTTGGTCATATTTTGTTTTTATTTAGAAAATGTAACAGAGGTCCAATAC
>Ga0209145_1000173_pt1 | contig 12530 bp, 10 predicted proteins | sample WorMetfiPIANOSA2_FD_187396 | JGI IMG/M metagenome (GOLD analysis project Ga0209145, IMG submission 187396) | Marine gutless worms symbiont microbial communities from Max Planck institute for Marine Microbiology, Germany - Olavius filocauda... | ecosystem: Host-associated > Annelida > Digestive... | reverse complement strand
GTCAACACGGCCCGTGTTGACGGGTAATGGAAACCGGTCACCCGTCAACTCGGGCCGTTAACTCGGGCCGTCAACTCGGGTAGTGGAAACCGGGCTCAATGCAACGACGACAACGATGAAGGACCACAGCAGCATCTGTGTCGCCGCCACCGAGGAGACAGAGTGTTCGTCGGTGAGAGAGAGGTCGCGTCACAGTCACCGCCTGGTGACGAGTGAATAGCGATATATACAGCTGCACTCGTAATTCACAACACTCATCACAGCATGTCAAACTTGAAAACGTACCAGCTGCGGCAATGTCTAGCCTATACGTAAAGCCCGGTTTCCATCCAAACGCAATCGCTTGCGTTGCGTGCGTTGTGTTCGGATGGAAACCGGGCTTAACTCTATGAGTCTTTGCCCGTCTTCGCCTTGCCTGCATTGTTTGGTAATGTAAGTAATGTATAGCGTAATGTAGGTGCCTAAAATGTTTGATATTGCATTAATATATAATGGAGGGACGGCATTACGCTTTATCGAAGTGGTGAACTGTCACTCCGTCTGCACAAGCGATAAAACTTATGGAGCTCCGTTGACGTAGGCTGTGTGTGAGGAGTGGACGGACGCATATCGTCTCAGCCATCGTTATAAGGCCGATACTTGTTATGATTATTTTATCGTACACGATGAATACGGCTTGAGAAAAACAAAACAGTAAAGAATGCGATTTAGAAAAACAGTTTGTGCACTGTAAACTCAATGCCTGCGACCCATTAAGCACATCGATGGGCTAATAAATATGTATTGTTTCGACATGTCATGTCATGTGTTAAATATATGCATGGTATGAATTTTTTTTACCAAAGCAACGCATTTAATATGTGCTGCAGGCGTTTGATGTGTACGAAGATAGAGAACACCAAGCGTCAATGGTCGTTGTCAACAGCACGAAAAACGGCCGACAAAAACAACATTACGTAAGGACATTTTATTGACTTCAGTAGATTTTTGTGACGTAGGCTTCCTATTCTTGGGAGTGATAGGCCTTGAAACAAGGAACAGTTGATTATATTTTGTGGATGCATGCTAGTTTAACGCGCTTCGTGAAAAATTTGCCTATCACGTGTTTTAGAAGGCATGGCGTCAAAAGTGAGGGTCGATACCAACCCCCAAAAGTGATGGGTTCGGACCCCCGTACTCCCCTAAGATTACATCTTTACCTACAGTCTAAACTCTGAATGAAGTATCCGTCCATCCCGTAGCTTCTTTCCACGGATTCAGCCGTAGTCGGCGATCCTGGAGTGTCCTGGTGTCCAGACACCCCACGATTTGACCAACGGGTGTCGCGTGATGGTAGGACATCCAAGGTTTAAGCAAATTATCAGTAATTCCAATAGAGCGTTTGCTTATTTGCGTATAATGTCAATTCAGAATTCATTCCAGTTGTGACACAAATAAGTGGTTGGTTGTTGATTTTGAGTCACCAAAGGCGTGATTTTCAGCTTAAAATGCACCATAAGGCGTTAGCGGTCGCTCCGCCCGAACCCGCTGGACAGCGCTCCCCCAGACCCTCTAGCTGAATTTAGGGGTGGGCCCTAGAGGGAAGGGAGAAGGGGAAATAGAGGGGACACGGAGGGGAGAGAGGAAGAGGGAGTGACACCAAACTTTTGCAAACAGATTGCCGCCACTGGATTCAGCGACAGCGGAGTGTGTGTGTCTGTACAGATGGGTTGTGTAACAATTGACGGAGTGATGTACTCAATGCGACCGTATGTGCGCGGAGCTCTCAGTCGCATGCCGTACCCGCCAGCAGTCGAGGACATCAATTACGGCAGCGACACGTACAGACTCATTCCAGTCGAACTGCGTCTTAACTTCGACGACGAGCGCCACCGACCTTCACGCACCAGTCAGTTTTACTATGCAGGATGTCGCATAAACACAACCTCGTATTAGGAGACTTCGGTGTTTCAATGACAGTCTCTCGTTTTCGATAAAAAAAATTCTGAACTTTAATCATGAGTTTATGTGTTCACATTACATTTTTTTCTGAATCTTAATATTTTTATACTTAAGATCAAAAGTTTTGATTTTCGAGGTTACGACCCATGGCAGTATAGAAATGCGTATATTATTAATACTATTATTGTGTCTATCTTAAAATAATCTTTTCGCCGCACCCTGTAGGATATCGAATAAGCAAATCGGGCAACAATAAATCAGCCACAAAATAAGCGTTAGAGACGTTTTACTTGTACTAATCATAACAGTCCGTATTAGTCCAATGCTGTTCAGTAAAAACCTCATAGTGTCAATGTTTCCTCTTATAGTGTTAAATTTTAGACCGCGAGTAGTGAATACTTTGAAATAATTACCGTAAAAAGACTTGCTCGTGGAAGTCGTAAACAATGAATGAACGTGAGGATGTTGCTGCAGATGCAGGAAGAGGACGGAGCGTAGGATCGCGACGCCGAGAAAAACGAGAGGCGTTGAGTCGCCAGGAAAACAGCGTCGAAGTGCTGATGGTGCTAGATTACTCCATCTACTACAGGTAACACACACATACACACCTGTATACCCTTACCGTCGCCTCTAATATACAGAGTGCAGTGTCGTCATTAACTCAAAATTCCGTTATTGTTGTTGAATGCAGATTGTACCTAGGTTGTTGTGGTTGGGTTTTGATTCGTACGAGAACTAACTAAATAAATAATAAAACAGTTAGTTATAATTTTAACGAATATTACAATTATTATGTTAGCAATTGGCGCTATATTAGAACAATGTTACTGCTTACACAGCTGGTACGTGTCAAGCTTGGGAACTTCGTCGTCGGAGAAGAGACAAGATGCAATACGCAACATCATCTACTACTACACCAACATTGTCAACGGCGTAAGTAGCCTATAGGCATCATCATCATCATCATCATCATCATCATGATCAAGGCATCTAAACAGGTGCGAGGCTGTGACAAAATTTCAGTGCTGGGTCATACTCACTCGTAAAGTCCGAAGAAGATTAACTTTTTAGGGTTAATTTACCTTTATCTTTACACTTTATTTGTACTCTGGAAAGTCACTAGCTTGAAAAAAGTATTAAAAATACTTTTAAAACTTTTTTCAAGCTTGTGACTTCCATAGTCTTGATGAATTATTTTTGAGATGTGCGGTTTAACTTTGTACAGGTAAACATGCGGTACGAATCTGTTAACGAAAGCGACTTTGCAATTTCTGTCAACGTCGTTGGATTCTACATTGCAATGGTACGTTCCTCTTTCGTCTCTCAACTAAATATGTGAATCTTTAGTTCACCAATATGGTAGCAATATACAGAGAAAAAATAAAATTTAAAAAATAAAAATAAAAATAAAAATAGACAACGTATGCTTAATGGCCTTGATTTTTCATGTAATGCGTCAGTTTATGATTAGTGCTAGGCTATACCGTACATAGCCTAAACAATTTGTCAAAATTTTACACCCATGTAAATAAATCGCCGTCAGTCAGTGCACCGTGTATTAATTTATTTATTTCATCGTAGCCTAAAGAGCTGATAATTCTGCCGATAATTAATAATTTGTTGCTTTATGGGGTGTAAATTTTTGGCCCACTCTGTATATTCTGCTATTCTACACAGTCACAAACAATGATGCTATTGACTGTAGACGCCGAGCGACTCTCCGTGGACGGAATCTTCTGACATCAAAGTGGACGATTCCAGTATTCTCGGCTACACTGCGTTGACGAGCTTTGAGCAGTGGGCCAAGAACGTCGCACCACTCATGACTGAGTTCGACCAAGCAACTCTCTTCTCAGGGTCTGTATGCTGTCAGTCAGTCAGTCACTCAGAAGAACCCCATATATAGTTTGATGTTGCCGTTTTCAATGCAAAAAGGTCTAATTTAATCAAAAAGCAGAAGCGTTTTGAAACAAATCAAACATTACACGAAATTTCGACGCCCTTCATAAGCAGGGATGTTAAGTCCTCGAGGCCAATACGGCCTTGAGGCCAAATTTTGTGGGCTAGGTCTCGGCCTCGATCTCGGCCTCGGCCTCATAGTTTTGGCCTCGGCCTCGTTCTCGGCCTCGTGAAGCACTGGCCTCGTTCTCGTGTATCTTGGCCTCGTGCCCTCAATAATTTTTTTATGATACATTAAATGAAAAAACATGTCAATGGTCCAAAAAAACTACCGTCAGTTGAACCAATTCAGCAGTTGCCAAAGGATACTGAATGTCTTGTTATGTTAATTCTGTTTGACTGATGTCGGTATTATGATATGCGATATGAAAGTAATATATTTATATGCTGCATGATTCATTAGACACTGTGACCTCGGCCTTGGCCTCATATAAATTGCCTCGGCCTCACAGAAATTTTTTTTGGCCTCGGCCTCGGCCTCGACCTCACACTTTTTGGCCTCTGCCTCGGCCTTGGCCTCATTCTTCTCTGGCCTCATTAAAAAGCCTCTTCATAAGTTAAAACTAAGCCCAACTGTTTCTTAATCCCGTGTGGTCTGTGTGTAGGCCTATACCTTTAACAGTATTTGAAAAATGTTTTATTCAACACAGATATCGGTTATATTGGCTCAGTGGCTGGGTATCGCCAAAGCCTGCATGTATTATGTAACTTGTATTTTGTTGTATTGCATTCCATTAAAATCTCTAAGTGTCACCAGTGAGAACATTTTTGTTTATATCTACGGTGTGTTGCAGGTACTCGTTTTTCCGGTACGCTTCTGAAAACGACTCAACAAGGCTTTACTTCTCAGGTAAAAACCTACATCTCTGCAGCTGCAGATTCAGGCGGGAAGTTCCCAATTTTTCAGACCATCATAATGAGGGTAGAAATAGAATCTAAAACCTCGTGTCACTGACTGGTTGAATGACTGATCTAATCTACTTTTAGCCGTATACATCGCGTTTCTTCAATCAGCACAGATCACTAAGGATAGAGACTTATCGTTATTAAGAGACAAGAAAGCGAAACAATCCAGAAAACGGTCGCTGAAATGTGTTTTTAATCTCAACTTTTTACATAATTGGCGTAGGCATTTACTATTTAGGCGATAAAATAGCATCAGGCCTGGTACACGTCTGCACATATAATTTTTCTAATATTATTTATTTAGTATTTTTTATTTCTATTAATTAATACTGTTTTAATGTTTATTTTTGTATTTAGGCTACCGTACTTTAATAGTAACCTTCGGTGGTTGATAAAGTTTTTTATCATTAAAGTTGCCAGACATTTACTTTCTGCAGCAGCTGTCGCCATAGAGCACGATATTATGTGCTAAATATTATTGTATTATTTGCAGTGATGGCTGACGTGTGTAGGTCTGGCTAACATAGAAGGTGTCTGTGACAGCGCGCGTCGTACGGCCATCAACCATGAGAACGGCGAATACTCCGACATACAGACGGCCGCTCATGAACTCGGCCACAAGTCAGTATTACTATAGTAACGACGCAGTAGAAGAATGCAAACTGCCCATTACAGTGCAGTTTTTAAACTGGTCTAAGTAAAAAAAATTACTTCTAGGAACCACCATGGCGTATATGTCTGGATAGGACTGTTGAAACAGGTGGGTTGTATTGCTAATGGTGTAGTTCTGTGGTTGGTTGGTTGGTTGGTCCACGGGTGAATTGTAGCCAGACAGCTGGACAGATCGCGATGCCCTTGGGACATGGGTTGGTCCAAACCAAGGTCACATTACACGCATAGGGTCAGGGTCTCCTCAATTCCTCCTTTTTGATTCTTGTTTCCATGGGCAGAACCGAAACTACTGAAGATATCTTAGCGATCTGATGTCATTTTGTTGGCTTTGTCGAGTTGTGACGAAATATTATTTTTATGATGACCTATAAACAACCTCGGAGGTCAGGACATGTCTGAAATTCGAATTTAGTTGGCTTTTCGAGCAAACTGTACCAAAACGGCAGGGAGGGTTAAACATTATTGGGGGAGCTATCTTGGCACTTCGTATGAAAAAAATCGACAACGAAATGACTCATAAGTCGTTGCCGCTGTCCACAGTAAGTGTTTAACGCCTAAGAATGGCGACCGATAGCGCCAGCAATGATAAACTGATGACTTGTTTTAGTAGAAACGCAGAAATTCTGCATGTTGTGCATGTTTATTGTGTGCGCATGTAGTCTTGGAGCGCATCACGACGGCTACGGTAACCTTTGTGACAGCTCGCACCAACACGTCATGTCGACTGCGCCACAACGCCTCACTAACGCCACCTTCGACAACCCGTTCGTCTTCTCTGACTGCTCCGTACAGTACTTCCGCGACCATCTCGCCGACCTCACCGCGTACGTAGTCTATACTCACAATGTCGCTCAAGAAGCTCAGTTGTCGCGGCGATACAGCGCGACGCTGTACGTCGTGTGAAATCGGGATTATGGTTCGCTTAAGGTCATTGGAAATAGTAATAGTACCGATGATATAAGTTTCCATTAGAGTTCTATGTATAGGCCCTATGCGTCGCGTGGTAAAAATTGGATTTAAAACAACACAAACAAATATAGAAAATGTTATCCTCCAATCTCCAGGGACGATGTTACGCAGAGTCACCGTGACCTATTAGTCGTCGACTCGATACTACATGACTCGTTTTGAATGCCGGTAATCGATGAGTAGTTCTGTTTCATGACATACTTAGGTACGGTATGCAGATGTTTCACTGTAGTTTTCTACATTCTGCCAATGTAATACTGTAATAATAATGTAATAATGTGCTAATAGTAATTCATTCTGCATGAAGGCAGATATACTACGAGAAATAGTAGACAAAGAGAGAAATAAATAAAAGAAAATAATAATTAAAACCGCAAACAGTGAGTGTACAAGCACAGAATGATAAACTAACGCATACAAGACATTAATATATGATACAAATTCTCACTAGTAAAACGACCCAAGTGTTCATAAATAATACTTATATATACAATATATACAATTATACAACACCATAGCAAGAATGAGAATGATATTCATAGCGTATGTCAACAATTCATGAACTTTGACTCCGTGTTACTGGGTGTTAATATATACAGGACTGGCAGTAATTGTCTGCTCAACACGCCGGCCGACATAGCAATGAACATCACCGAACATCCCGGACAACGCTACAGCGTCGACAAACAATGTCAGATTATCTACGGACCCGAGTCTTTCTACTGCGCCGTGAGTTCATTGCTCTTATCCATAGGCTGCATGCTGTACTTAACAACTCATCGTATTATGTAGTAAGTTACATTCATTGACCGTTGACATAGTCACGTAGCCATGATTTATGATTGGGGGTCCTGGTTCCTGGTTTGTCCACTGCCAATGCTAATCGTAATCGATGTTTTTGCTAGTGCTACAGCTTAAGTTATTACTGTCTGCGTATTATTCTATTTCATGCATAGATTTTCAGATTTTCAGATTGGGAATCCTAGGACCCCAACATCTATCTGGTTACGCCCATGATTGTATTGCTGTTTTCGGCTGCGTCAATTTTAAGAATGACCTATAGCCTACATTGGCTAGTGATAAGCAAAATGATTAATAATTGTAATATATGATTAGGCCCTGCCTCATTAATTTAATTACCTGTGCACGTGATTGTACTAACGAGCGTTATAGATTTTGCGTTTTTTTCATTAATCAAAAGATTGGATGAAAAGTCCAGTAACCGATTTCTGATTAGATTCCAGCCTTAATCGCAATAAGATTAAAGTTGTTACCGCATGTCCAATGATCGGCAATGATCTGGACGGTGAGATGTGTTTGATCGTTATACTGTCATCAGGGTGGCGCGAGAGACAGAAGTATATGTCGTGAGATGCAGTGCTGGGTGCCGGAGCTCGGCCAGTGCTATGCCGGTGTGGAACAGCGTGCGTTCGAGGGTACGACGTGTGCCAATCAGTCCTGGTGCATCGTCGGACAATGCGTCGACAGCTACAAAGCACCTGACGCTCCAGGTTCGTTAATAAATTAAACTGTATACAGATTACAGAAAGTTAGAAATAACAACGACCGTACGAATAGCGAAGTGAATATTGAGTACAGTTTAACGCTGCACTCGATACATAACAGGTCATTTCGGAGACGAGTCTTTCCAGACAATTGACTGCCCTGGTACAGACAACCAAACAACATTAATACACAAAAAACGTTGACATGCCATAATACGACTATACCTAAAACGCTTCTGTGACACTGTATTACATTGCGCTGCTGTAAAGCGTTCGTCATAAGTACGTCGTGCAGGGTTTACGTACGATTTCGTACCAACCTGCGTCCTCGTACAAAAATAATCACTGTATGTGTGATCAGGGAGGGACGTCTATCCCCTCAGCTTCATGGAACAAATTATCTCCTACCTCTAACCCGTCCGTTTCCCTCTCCCTTTCTCCTTTCCCTTCCCTTTCCCAAAATCCAGCTATGGTATATGGGAAGCTCCCCAGCAGGATCTGGGCCGCCGGGCGGAGCCCCAGCCAAAAATTGAATTTGTTGCATTTTAAGTGAAAAATCTGGCATCTGATGAGAATAATTTTAGTGACGTTCACGAAGAACTATATCGACGACGACTTCCGCCTGTCTCTGGAAAAACACTCTCCTAAAATGTTTCTGGAGCATTTGCTCCAATGTTTATACAGCGTAGACGCCGCTGTTTGCGATAGAGTTTTAACGAACGTTGATAATGTTACATTTTAACTCATTAGAACGCGGCGGATGTATTGAATACACGAGTGTGTTGTGTTGATAGAGAGCTGTATATACGGCGACTATCGAGGTCGGTTCCAGATTGATGCGGCGACGTCACTCAGCTGCTCAGAAATCGGTGTTCAGCAGCCGTGGCGTTGCTATGACAACAGTTACGTCACCGACTGTTGTCAGACGTGCGCTGACGTACGCAACACGTCACTTCCTGTCGGTGCGTATCACGACGTGTTTCAGAGCATATTTATTATCACATCACATTTTATTTGCTCAAAAATAACAGTTAAAGCAGAAGTAGGTACATACAGTGAGCAGGACAGCAAGGCGGAGCACTGACAACTGCCCCTGGAAAAAAAAGAAAAAGAAAACAAACAATCAACAATACATTAAATTGCCGTTAATTTTCTATGTAGTTTACCATGCAAAATTTTTCTCATTAACCAGTTTTAAACGATCAGTTCCACGTGCACATTTCTCTGTATATTTGAAGTGTACATAGCTTTACATTTCTGCAAGTGCATCTAATGCTTAGTATATTTCAGGCAGCTGTAAGCGCCGGTCTACGTGCCCCGTTGTCCAGGTCCTGCGCTGCTTTTCTATTGTTTTTATTATTATTGTCAACTTCATTGAGTAAATAAAATGTATGTGTATATAATTATGTACTTTCAAGTGACTGCTGAAGACATTCTATTTTACTGCTGCTTTCAGCGTAGTTTGTAATTATTTTGACATTTTGTAATGCACTCTTGGTCATTTTTGTAAGCAGGGATTGGATCATAGTTGTTCCTATGTATTATACTTTGGGGGGAAATTCTCGAATTTTAACGAATTTTGTAATGGCTATGAACGTACGGAATAAGTATGGATTAGATTGGAGTGGATGTAGTGCCTACTATGTATCTGGACGCTGTTGTTTGTATCACACGTACAGGTTGCGAGTACGGTGATCGTGACGTGAAATACTGCTCTGTACGACTACTCCGCGACTGTTATGACGTGAGCGTCCAGCAGACATGTTGTGCGAGCTGTGACGCCGCGCGTAACACTGACGCCGCGGACGACTGCCAGTTCGGAGACAAGGCGTCCTGGTGTAGTAATCCCGCACAGTTCACGCCGGCCGACTGCTACACGTCAGCTACCTGCTGCGAGACATGTGCTGCATACCGCACTGGACCACCCGGTACGCTACTGGTTCACGGTATTCGCACTAGCCACTAAGTTCATAGCAAGGCGGTGACAGTGTGGATTATAATTTCATAATGACATTGATTAGGCCTATGATATACTTACACCAAACTACCCTGTAATTTACTTATTTAAAGTGTGAAGTGTCAATTACCGCTATAATTATACACTAATACGTTTAGCTGCATTAGCAGTATCAATAAAAGGTAGTTCCGTACTCGATAAAAGCGTTGGGTCCGCAGATGGGTCGTAAACCTCCTGCAGAAGAAGGCTGCCATTACTTTCCGCTACGCCCACGCTATTCTTACAGTGAAAGTAATCGAACAGCTGATATACTACATTACTATGATACTTTTATCTAAGCGTAAATTGGTGTGATTCTGAAGGATTTAATTTTGCTTTAGTTAAGTTTTGTTATTACACTTTATTGCTGTCAATATTACTCTGGTGAATAACCATATTCATTATGTCTTGGTGTGCGCTGTTGAAGGTTGCGAGTACGGAGACAGAGCCACTTGGTGTACATCGTACACCGGTCTGGACTGTACGGTGCCAGATCAACGCCACCAGTGCTGCTCGACGTGTGCCGCCACAACGACTTCGACTGTCACAAGTACCACTCAATCTACCACCACCACTCCACCAACCACCACCACCACCGCTCCCACAACAACGACCAGCTCGGTTACAACAGCCGTTGTATATCCGTGGACACCGGACAACATCGAGGTTGATCCGTGTCCACTTGGTGACGAAGCGACGTTCTGCTCAACGATGCCAGTCTCGTACTGCTATTACTACTCGGATGTTTGCTGCAGCACCTGCCTTAACTACAGCACCGGCGTTGAGGGTACGCTGAGTTTTATGTTTACACGTGTACTACAGAACTGTTTGTAATTTAGACCTACTACCAAGAAAACATCATCATCATCATCATCATCATCATTTGCTCTGTAAATCTGACAATGTACAATAAAACAGTTTAAAACGGCAGTAGGCCCCTACATTGCTGGATAATCGCGGGCACTTACAGTTGCCCGTATAAAGCTAAAATACAATAACAACAGCGACTACAAATAAACAATATAACACCACATACACTTCAAATGAGCAGAGAAATCGACGTTTAATCGACTGTTTGAAGCTAGCTAACGACGAAATATTTACGTTACACGGTCGAGTAGTGCGTGCGCCGTTGCCCATATAGACCTATTTCTGTCTTAGTTCAGGAAGTATCTGAATTTGAATGGCTGTTTTATACTGTTGTCCTTGTCGTCGCACTTTACTCTTTCAAGGCTTTCACATTGACGGTTGGGTATCAAGTAAGTAAGTAAGTAGTAAATGTAAACATTTGCATAGCGGAAATACCTGAAAACACAATGCACTGTCAACGAAACGCTAACAACAGGCAAACAGATGGGTTTTCAGATTCCGTCGAAACTGGTCTGGCCCAACAGCCGGATTGCGCAGATTGTTTGTTAGGCAGTGAATTCCAGACTGTGGGACCAGCAGAAGCGAAGGAGCGACAACCGAAAGACAAACACAAATACATCAAATACAAACTTGTAGAGCGCGGCTTACAGATTGTCTAGGGGCGCTAACAAAGTGTCAGAACGCCAGGTGGAATAAATGTGGTTTAAGAAGATGTTTAAAGCGTTGCATCCAAAAAATGCTCCGCGGTGTTGTAATTCATTAACTTTTAAACAGCGCGTCGTAACTTACGGTAGTTGGAGAAATTGGCCAGTTACACAAAGTCCTACAGTCGACTGTGGAGCAACCTTTACGTTGACGGTGGTTGTATTACGTGTCACACAGGCTGTGAGTACGGTGATCGTGACGTGACTTACTGCTCGGAGCGAGAAACTCGTGACTGCTATGACGTGAACATCCAGCAGACATGTTGTGCCAAGTGCGCCGCCGAGCGTAACACGAACGCACCTGCCGACTGCCAGTTCGGCGACAAGGCGACCTGGTGTCATCCCACACAGCTGGAGCCGTACAACTGTTACTCATCGGCCGATACATGCTGCGAGACATGCGCTACCTACCGCACTGGTCCAGCCGGTAAGACACTCACTCACTAGCTGTCATCAGTCACAACCGTTTGTGAGTCAGACTTAAAATGCACACTTGCTTTTCCTTGTCGCCACAATAGACGTATCCTTTGGCAGGTAATAAAATTACTCAGACCTGGAACCTTACGGTCTTGGGGGCATCGTTTGATCGATTGCTATAAAAATAATTATGCAATCGTAAACTGGTCAAATTTGTGGAATCACACATTTTTATCAAACCTATAACACGTGTGTACTTCAAAACCATTAGCATTTTAGACCAACTGCTGCCAAGAAAGTTGACGCACAGTGTCAGCCATTTCTGTCACATAATTATCGCTGTATATTTAGTTCTTTGTTTATGAAGTGTCTGCGACTGAATTACTATATGAGTGGCTATTTTATTATTGGCCTTGACTGCTATTTAGTGATATAGACGTATTCTAAATGTTGTCTATTTAACCGACAAACGAGAACGAAGTGAGCCACTCAGTAACGATTGAAATGAGCGACAATATGTGGAATAATGTCAGATTAAACTCACTCGGGGAGGCTGATAGCAAGCTGGTTGACCAAATAAATAAATAAAAA
>Ga0209145_1000172_pt1 | contig 12545 bp, 9 predicted proteins | sample WorMetfiPIANOSA2_FD_187396 | JGI IMG/M metagenome (GOLD analysis project Ga0209145, IMG submission 187396) | Marine gutless worms symbiont microbial communities from Max Planck institute for Marine Microbiology, Germany - Olavius filocauda... | ecosystem: Host-associated > Annelida > Digestive... | reverse complement strand
CTATCGTGTGGTGAAGAAAGCATGACAATATGTTCAGCCGTTTTGATAGGGTGCCAGCGTGTGACGGACGGACAGACAGACAGACAGACGGACGTCCAGACTATATCTATTACGTGCTTCAGCATAGCTGACGCACGTAAAAACCATAATTAGCCACAAACGGCAAGCAAAGCTGATACCCACGTTATGTCACTCATGATAAGCAGAAATAATTCTTTATTTATAGAGTAGTACTGAATATACGACATTTTTATCACAGTCCTGTTTTATGATTTTGCAACGTTCATGACATTCGAGGAAAATCATACGAGGAAAATTAAAGTTACAATTATTACGGCTTTTTTCATCACATGCCTTAACAAATGCTCTGAGAAAAGACACATGATACGTACAAAAACAAACCACAGTAAATTAACATAGCAAATTCTGAGCAACGGCAACATTTTATTACAAATTTCAGAAGTTTATAAGCCAGATGCACAAATGCATTGAGAAATGCATTTAAACAAGCTCACGTACTCACCTGAACCCATACAAGCTCCCATCTGGACAAGAAGTTCATTCGACGGTTTGACGAAGCCAAGTGTCGCTGCAATACCCGACGACACGCCAATCATACCCAGGATATTGCCGATACGTGAAGTCTTCTGAGACGACAAACCGGTCAGCGCTCCAACACAGCACAGCGATGCAGCCAGATATGTCATCTGATGGATGTCCGGATACATTCCAGCCTGTGCCGCATATCCGTATCCACCCAGGAATACAGCTGCTGGAAGTGCGTACAGATAGCGGTATTCAGGTGGATCAGCTACAAACATCACAAATGATGTTGTTAATAAAATGATAAAACACACCATACATATTAAAGTATCACATATTACAGTATCATATTACAGTGTACAGTATCATGTCACACAGCAAACAAAAACACAACAGTACACTCGGCCAGCCATCAATGATGCTTCAATCAACTTTGCCACAGAAAACTAGCTCATCAGGCCAACAGCCATGTACTAGAATGCTGCATCTACAGGATTGTTTTTAGATTAATTAAATATCTGATATCTGGAGTTCTGCGTAACAGTAGGCTGTTACCAGGACTGCTGGCATACTAGCATTGTTAGTTAAAGGTGCTGGCCATTATGGGGGCTGGTCACCGGCCGACGTGGGTAATACGCTAGCATAATTGGGTTTAACGCTCACTAGCTCAAAGTGCCACAAAGGGATGAGCAGATTAGTTTACACAAACTGTCAGTAATAACAGTATCACAATACCCTGCTTCATGGCAACTCATAAAAAGCACTCAAATATGTCAAGGAACCGCAGTTTACCTACGATCCACACATTTATCTGTGAAGTGAAATGGCCGTACTGGTAGTTACCTTTGCTTTCTTAGCTCTAGCCAATACTCATTTACCACCCAGCAGATGTACGACTGCACTGGCCAATGCAGTCATTATGGTGCATTAATTAACAGTATGCCACGGTGTGGTCATGCAATAGTTAGGTTGCTGGATTTGACATCAAACGGTTTGATTCCCGCCTGTTCCATATCACCCATCAACTCTGGGGCAGGTCACTAAAAAGCACATGCCTCTGTCACCAAGCAGCATATTTGATACCAGTCAATCGGTAGTGACGCTCAGTGGCTGGAAAGTTACCAGCACTGGTCATGTGTCATTGGGCTCAGTGGTCTAAGAGTGAGCACATCATGCTCCGGAGACTGACCGCAGGACTTGATAAAGTACCACTAACACAGTAGCTATACTCAACAACATATCTCAATTATAATCAGGGGTAGACAAATTAATTGAACAAAAATCAAACAGTAATATGATAATTCTTTTCAAGATAATTTAATCACAACTTTAAAAAAGGCTTCAAAAGAAATGCATCAAATACTTGGTCGCTTGAACATGTCCAACATGCGCTGAGTAACGAGAAAGCCGCCACCGATGTTGATGCAGGAGATGAAAGCTGCAGTTGCCGCCAGACCCTCAACAGTATTTGTCGGGTAATACCCGCCACCCATCAGTATCATGCCACCCACAGCTGTGATGCCCGAGACAGCATTTGTCACTGACATGAGCGGAGAGTGCAGTGCCGGCGTTACACCCCACACAGTGTGGTAGCCTGCATACAACCAGTCTCTTCATCCATAATGGTACTACACACGTCTCAAGTAAATTCTTTTACCAACAATTGAACATTAGTAACAGATCAAGTGCTTGATGTTAATAAACAAGTGTGCAGTAAAACAGCTCTATTGGTCAGAATTGGGGACCACAGAATTCTGCACGCACAGAATTTTGTGCAGAATCTGCAAACTCAGTTAAATTCACACAGAATTTGTAATTTTACATTTTTTACCACTCGCCTTGTACATAATCTGCACTATATGTCAAAATATGAAGCACTAAATACTGTAGCAGACTTTGCAATAATGACATTAACCAAGAAAGTAAGTAACAGAATTTTTACACAGTGCCTAAAAACAGTGTCGCAACCTTAACCAATCAAAAGTGTTTTTAACAGATACTTAAAGTGTGCAAAATTTAATCTCACAAGTAACGTTTTTGCTTGCGGGTGACTTTGATGTTTAAATTTCCATATTCTCAATTAATGCAGCATAGCCAGGTCCACAGCTCAGTCACTTATCACTGCTAAACAGTCAACAAGGAGAAGTTCTACACAATATGCTACATAAAAACAATTTTAACAGTTATTAGTGTTTAATTATACCTTACTGTCCTGCTCCTGTTGTTGTGCATGCCTCATTTGTAACTGTTTGACTTTTTGTGAGCAAAAATAAACGAATGAGATCGAATAAAGGACACATCTTCCACTTATCATAAAGATGTAAAAACATGTATTACAAGCTTTTCAACAAAAATTACATCATGTTATAATTTTCTATTCTGCAATTAAATTCACCAAATTCTGTGCTTAACTTACCGACAATTCCAGACAAACCAAAAGTTGTCACCATAGTCGTAAATGCACTGTTTGGAGACACCATTCCAAGACCTAGAAATGCATCCAACAACATTGGCAAGATAACTTTAATTTACATAATAACTGTTTGCATATGCATCGCAACAACACAGTCTGGACTGTTTGTTAGGAATACGACGAAACTGTTAAAACTCAATGCTAATCAGCAATGTCAATAAATTAACCTCTATAAATAAATAATGTTGGTGGAAGTATAAAAGAAGAAATTACTGAACTAGGTTCTTCCGGCAATCAAAACTAAGGTAAATTACACAATATTGTACATCAAAAAGAAGCATTCGGCATAATATGAAAAACAAATAATTAACAATGAGAAAACATTCACATTCGGTGTTCAAACCTCAGCAAATTCCTTCTAGATTCCACCATACACATACATGTACATGGTATATAGAAGTATTCTGGCCAGATGCAGTTGAGCCTATGCCCAATTATTTCTGTTACATTGTTATTTATGCCTTAAGGTATGATCCATTAGGGGCAATGGTTGTGCATCAATCAGAGAGTGAAGTTCAAGCATACAGTATCAAAACATTCCTGGATTGAGATCCACATCATCCTCGAAATCTAAATTTGTTCTTTGTCCCAAGGCCAAACCCTTCCAAAAATTTTATGAAAATCATCCATAACCTTCCCAGTAATTCTACTACCAAAAAGACAGAAAGACAAACACGGCAATTTCCAAACATCCTTCGCATAAGTAACAACACCAACGTATTAACAGCACTGAATAGCAACACCAGTCGGACCGCTGTTGAACAAATGTTGGAATCTTTTTACACAACTGTTCCATACCAGAATAAGAAGGGTCAAGTACAGCCTTTCTACATTAACTGGACAAGATTATAAACCAGTACAACACTGACCTAGCACTGTGCCAAGACCAGCCGTGTACGTGGACGAGTCGCGAAGAGTCAACTGGAAATAATTTGGTGGAAGAGCCTCTTTCTTGAGAACCTCAGACGCAGGCTTTGCTGCAACAGCCTTCGGAGTCGGATCCGTGATCTGCGGTGGTGGCCACATTTTCTTACTCTATGCAACAATTCACATCATAAGCAATCACTGAAATAAAGAGACTTACAACTTTTATGGACAATTTCTGTTTAGTGCAGTTTTGCCATATTTTCACTGTGCAAGACCAAAATCATTAGTTTCTACTACCAGTCCAAGAAAAACTGAATATCTGATGTATACGCTGAAAGCAAAGCTCCTGGCACCTGGCCAGCACTTACGTCATAATTCACCACTTGATATGAGCTACGGTATCAACTACTTCACTACAATAGTGTCAACTCATTCACACGCCAGAATCAACATCTGCATATCAGCTTACAGGTGAACAGAACAACTGGTGAATATTACACACACATACATATGGGTAAGAATGAATAAAATTGCTCTCAAAAAACACAGCTAGTTTAAGTCTCATTCACACCTGCAAAAAATTCAAAACATCAAACTAAACTTTCTTTACAAGGCAAATAGCTTAGCTTTCCACAAACTCACATACGGATGTCATGACAAATGGTTACCGTATAATCATCTCGGACAATTTGCATGCCGACAAATATGCTGCACTAAGTATTTAATAAACAGAATATTATGACATTTTAACAGCCAAAACACAGACATGAATAACTATTACCTCGTGGCTAACAACAGATCCTCGCACAACGTCGTCAGCCATGTCTACGTAATAGTGATCTTTTTCGCCTAAATAGTGCCACAAATAAATACCAGTTAACTTCACAGCAATTAAAAAACAAGCTCAACTGTCAATTAAAAACGTACGGGTAGTCCCATACTCGATACGAGTATTAGGGCCGTAGCTTATCCCAGTCTCTAGGCAGCCAGCAGCAGACAATATAGTCATAAACCTGGTGACAGGCTGCCATTACTTACCGCCAGGCTCTTGGTTACCTTCACAGCAATAGAGTATCACCACCCTTTGGCCAGTACCAAATTATACTGCTTGTGACATTTTATATTGCTTGGTGACAGAGCCACATGTATGTGAACAACTTGCCCAGAGTTGTTACAAGAAAGTGGACTGACCGAGAGTTAAACCTGCTACCTCTTGATAACGAGTCAAACGCTTTAACTATTACACCACCACGCCACACATAAATGTTTCATAGCATCAGCATTATTTGTACCTTTAAGCAATACGAAGCCCTAACAACTTGAACTTAGCACTGAATGGTTGTTTGAGGCTTGGCAACTACGATAACAAATTAGAAATCACGTGAGAAGTGATGCAAACCAAATACTAGAAAACATCAGAACAAAGTAATGGCACAAAAAAATAAAATTCAGTAAAATTAGCACAACATATATACACTTGTGTTCAGAAAAAAAACACCCACTTACATTTTCTATTATAACTCCAGCATTTCTTGGTTGATTTTTATAATTTTTGTACCAATTGAAACAGAAATGAATATTCTACAATTTGCTTATTTAATGCTTATTTAATGACATCATAACTATGTCACATCACAAAAGTCTACTTCACGGAGTTGCTTTAATATATTGAGTTTTGAAAATAAAATCTTGATCAAAAACTTGTGAAAATGTGAAAGATTTTATTCCAGAAGACTTAATAAAAATTTATGAAAAAAAAATTTAAAAAATGAACATTAGATGACTTTCTGCAAAAGTTGCGAACAACCGGTTCGATCGAACACGCTGCAGGCAGCTGTCGGCCACGGTTGTCGCAAAATGCGCCGTTACGTTAGGTAGTGTGAAGACACATTTAGGGTGATGTCATAAATTTTGTTAACATCACTGTAGAGTATTCATTCCTGTTTTCACTGGTACTAAAAGTATAAAAATCGACCAAAAAACACCAGAGTTATAATCAAAACAAAAGTTATGTGTTTTTTCCTGAACACAATGAAGTCGTCCAATGTTCATCTTTAACTCTACGAAGTAAACATTTGTGGCGTTCGATGTGACACAACTATGATGTCATTAAATATATATGTTGTAGAGTGTTCATTCCTGATTCCATTGGTATAAAAAGTATAAAAATCCACCAAGAAATGCCAGAGTTATAGTCAAACATAAGTATGTGTTTTTTTCTGAACACAGTGTGACAGTGTCACAATACCTGTGACAGTAATACATTTGGAAAACCAGCAAAAACAAAGTAACTTCACGAAACCATATCAGCCGTGTAAGAATTCAATGGAAGTGAGAGAGAGGTTTCTTCACGTACCGAACGAGAGAAGCAGCTTTGAGACATTGTTCGAGTACAGCGTGCTAGATGTTGTCGGCAGCCGACTCGGCAGGTCAGTGTAGCCAACGTGAATGACATCCTTGTGCACAGATAAGTCGCCGGGTTTTAGTGTCTCTATGTTCCCACCAGCTTCGGCTGCGAGATCAACCACGACTGACCCTGGCTTCATTGACTCTATCATTGGCTGCCAACAACAGAGCAAAATGTACAATAAACGCATTTAGCTATTTCAGCCTTGTATTTCATGCCTTTAGCCATTTACTGTGAAAGAAAGCTATAAGCAGCCACTAGCAGTGCTAACTATTGACTGTATCAGTAGGAACCATCTCAGTTACAGTAAGGCACAAACAACAAGAGTATATACTGTATCAAGATCAACTTCTATTGCAGCACTGTCATTAACAGCTGAAAATTTATTGGCAAATAATCTTTTATGTAGATCTGATACGTATGAAATGCAGATGAAATGTAAAGATCGAAAAAAGATGAAAAGTAGAGATCAACAATTAATGTATTATTCAACACTGTACTCATCATACACTGAGTAATGGACACAAGAAAAACTCTGTTGTGATGAGCTTCTACAATCCTGCTACGATCTTAATCGTTTGTGAATAACTAAACTAGAAGGCACACACAGAGTTCAAACCCATGCCATGTTGCTTTACCCTAACCATAACCCAAACAATAACCTGTGACCTTGAAACTCAAAAACCATGTCACTTCTAGTATATTCCAAGGTCATTCCCTATAACAAGTATGAACAGTGAACACTTTGTGATCGTTCGTTTCTGAGTTATGCTGTGGACAATCAAACAAAAAACAAACAGACATATAAACAGACGGATTCAAGTGTCCTACCCACTCCGACCGACAGTAATAACTCAAATACCTTGGTAATAAGTATTGGTGCTTTCTTGCCAGGAATCAGAGCCGTTGTGATAATGATGTCAACCTCCTGAGCCTGCTTTGCAAATAACGCCATCTCGGCTTCAATAAACTCCTTCGACATCTCCTTTGCGTAGCCACCGGCACCCTCGCCAGACTCTTTGATGTTAACCTCAAGGAACTCGGCGCCCATTGACTGAACCTGCTCACGGACTTCTTCCCGTGTGTCAAATGCTCGCACAATGGCGCCCATGTTACGTGCAGTGCCAATTGCCGACAAGCCGGCCACACCACCACCAATGACGAGAACCTTCGCCGGCGCCACCTTGCCAGCAGCCGTTATTTGACCTACAAAAATGGTTTCATCACTGAGTATATCTGTCACAAATGACATTGTATCGTGTGAAATACAGTGCGCTGAAAAGCTAAGCAGTGAACTAAGCCTAAAACATTATTTTCAAGTCTTGCTTTGTCTACACTACAAATTCACTATCAAGCTTACTTACACATCAAACAGTTACAGAGGACAATAAAACTGAAAGCTGCAAACTGTAATGCTTAACTGCTGTCATTTCTGCACACATTAAGCAGTGTACTAACATCCAAGAACTTAACTAAGTACTACACATTACCAAACATCCAAATAAGCATTGTAACTGGAGATATTTGGCAGCAAAATCAATAACACAATGTGGTTAATGACTAGTCTATGCCTAGAACTTGGACCGTATTACTATTTGCAAGTTGACAGACATTCAGAATGCTGACAAGAGAACAAAGCTGCTGTGATTCTTAGTGGCATTATTGCTCTGATATGCCAACAATATATTGCTGTAACAGTTAACTGCAAACTGTATAACTATAAACAAACAGGTAACACTACACAGCCCAATAACAATGCCAGGCTAGAAAATAAAAGTACATACTGTGTTTAAATTTGCACTGAATATTGTCTAAACATCCGAATAAGCATCGTAACTGGAGACATACATGCATTTAATTGGACACAAAATGAATGACATAATGTGCTTAACAACTAGTTTTAGTTCTTTTATTCACTCAATATAGCAAAATATCAATATATACCAGTGAAGAAACGTCCAAAGTGGTTGGCGGCAAGCACAACAGCCTTGTAACCAGCGATGTTAGCCATTGAGCTCAGCGCATCAAAAACTTGTGCACGACTAATGCGCGGCACACAATCCATTCCGAAAGCCGTCACATTACGCTTCACCAGTTCGTCCACTAGCTGAGAATTCTGTGCCGGGTAGAGAAAGCTAATCAGAGTGCTACCGCTAGCGAGTTTCTGCGCTTCTGGCAAAGTTGGCGGCCGAACCTTTAACACAAAATCCACATCAATGGTTGAAATTATCAGTCACCATAAGCACAGGACGTTGTGAATTGTGAAGCAAACTGAGCTGACAAAGAAAGTATTCCTGGACATGTTGAAACTGTTCACTGGTAAACTCAATTTGGAACTGTTAGTGGTCTGCAGTCACCATATTTATATCACACCATTTCCGAAAATGTCCACTTGTTTCAACACAATGCATGAGCGTGATGAGCATCATATTTGTACATAGCATCGCTTTGTAAAAAAAACTATCATTTATGATAATACAATATCAAATCAGAAGTGATATTATCAATATACTAACGGACAAACAGGAGTCTGCAAGTCCCACCAAGTGATCTCAAAAACAAAAGCAGATGATATAAACTTTTTATATCAGAAAAAAAAACACTGTATTGTATTATATTGCAAAATCTACAAAAAAAATTCATGAATCAAACTTACGGTTTTAGAAATATTGGCATATACATAAAACAGTGCAGAGCAGGGAGGGCGGCAACTTGCTAGAATATATTGTGTGCTGCAGCACTGCCTTGCAACAGAACTGGATCCCATGGTAGTGGGCTGCGGCACTGTCCTATTGATTATCAGCAGAGGGAAGATAACGGAACAGTGTAAGTATTACAATGCAGATAGTAAAAAAAAATTACCAACTGGTATAAAGCTTAAGTTCCAAGAAAGTTCAGGCATCAAACTTACCATTTTTATAAAACAGTAGAGTTGAGGCTTTTTTCAGTGGAGGAGAGACAGACCACGTACTGCCACATACGGTACTACTGTTGCTGCCTGTAGGCGAAAGTAGTGATATTAACAAAATGTAAATCGGAGACATTACTGGTAATGTGGCACTATTATTCACACCGACCAACCACATAAACAATGTTTGTATCACTCATGTAGTGCCAGGATGACTAACACTAAAACTAATGAAAACAGTAAGTTAACACGAAGTATGTTACCTTCAGAAGTATATTAGACTTATACACATTGGCTGCATCTGTGACTTTTGCCCCCGCAGCTTCATAAGCCTTGTTGGCAAAGCTAGATTCAACACCAGCTCCTTCCTCCACATTGATTGCGAAGCCTTTCTTGACCAGTGCCTCAACAGTGGCTGGAACAATAGCTACACGTCGTTCATTCGGAAACGTTTCCTTTGGAATGCCGATTGACAGCTGCTTGTAGGGTATCCCACGAACTGCTGGCGCCTCAGCTGGTGCATCCTACACAGCCAATGCATCAGTCCTGGTTAATTATGTTTCAGATTTCCTAGAGATACCGGGAAGTCTGTGGTGGAAAGAGTTTCAGTTTTTTCACCACAGACTTCGCGGTATCTCTAGGAATGCCTTCAGCCCTTCACAGACTTTCAAAACATGTTTATGGACTTCACATAATCATCGGTTTTTCACTTTCGTCCCATTTTGTTAATTTTCAATTATATCTATAGATGCAACAGACTGAACTCACTATCCGTCTGTTTATATTAATGTCAAAGACTGCATATCGTAGAGTACAGTAAATAATAGTACCATAACGTGTATCACACGTTACCAATCGGCAAATACTGGTAAGTATCAGCATGCACTCTAACATAAAATAAATTATGTAATCACCCACTTAATATAATTCAGAAAATAAATAACATTTTCTTAGTGGCAGGTATTAACACAATGTATATAAATATCACTCCACTGGCCACCCAGAGCGACATGATAGTTAGTTGTCGCCAGAGCATGTGAGCGGAGCAAGAGCGGTGGAAATTTCCGCTCACATCTTTTTCAGTAATCCCGGCTCACCGCTCCGCTCCCGCGACCTCCCGATCCCGCTCCACCGTTTTTTCACCCCCCACTGCCGCTCATTCAATTTTCGGACCCGCTCAGCTCCACAGTAAGTAAGTAAGTACTTGGTTGAAAAGACGGGTTTTTCAACCAAGCTCTGAATTGTCATCCACTGATATATGTTGAGCAGAGGTAGAGTGGTAGACAGGGAGGACATTCCCAATGATTGGTGCTGCAACGTGAAAGCTCCGACGACCGAGCTGAGTTCTGGTCCATGGCACAACCATATCTCCACGTAGAGCCGAACGGATCGAGGTTCGACTGGCTACAGTCTACAGATGTCGGCCAATGGAATGCAGACGTCCTTGAAATACGCTGGACCTGAGCCGCGGACACAGTCAATGAGTCAAAAGCAGTAAGTGCTACCTTGAACTGTATTCGTTGAGGCATAAGCAGCCAGTGGAGGTCATCACAAAGAACGGAGTGACGTGGTCAAACTTGCCGGCACCGACAACAACCAGTCGGGCGGCGGCATAAGCGCCATCTGCAGACAGCGTGTGACTTGTGTTGATACGCCGTATCGAACGGCGTTACAATAGTGAACCTAGGTCGCAATTCGCAAACTCGCAACGAATTGGCTGCAGCTAGAGTAGGCTACATCGAGATTCGAGCATCGGTTACCTTGAAGTAGTGATTCGCATATATTTGAATATGAAAGTTGGAAATTAACTGCAGAATGCGGATTATGTATGTTAACAATCAATTGTTAGGTTTGAGCGGATTGTGAGTAGCCGATTCAGCCTGCTCACCGCTCCGCTCCCGCTCAATTGATTTTCGGGCCCGCTCCGCTCCATTTTCCGCTCCCGCTCCGCTCACATGCTCTGGTTGTCGCATATCTCCTGGCTGTCACATGACCTGCCTAATAAAGGTGTGACTTTGACTGCATAAACACATTTGCAGTTGACAAACGGTCCTATTCACCTCACCTGTTCACGATGAAACGCAAACGCATTCACATTTCAGCAAAACAATATGTTACTGAAAGAAATACCTTTACTTTTGCTTCCTGATAAACAGCACTGCAAGTTTTGAACTTCCTGGTACAGAGTAGTGTAATCTTTTGTGTTCGTCGACCAAAGCCATCAACCAAGGCTGTAGCTTGCCTTAACCGAAACATTGCAAGGCGGCTACAATAACACACACACACACACACACACACACACATCAGGACGTGCACAATGGAAAAGGCTTTAAGTGCAAGCTTACCTTATTGGTCCAACGAAGAGTCCCTTACTCAGTTAAGGAATGTGCAAGCGCTGAACCGATGCGGTAGTCTTTCCCACTTCACAATAACACAGCATCGATCAGATGTAAAATACGTCAGTTTATTAACAGAATTCAAGTAGACAAATACGGGAGGTGTCCTTGATGAGTTCACTTCATTACTAAAGTAACTTCAACACAAAAAATGCCAATCACATCATTTTAAAATAATGCAATTTACAGACTACAGATAAAGGGCGACAATTCGAACTATGCTGTAAATGACATTTTACACACCTTACCACTACCAAAATCAACAAAAAAGAACTAACAACACGCCGACAAAAGCACGCTATTCGCTAATCGCTACTTCGCCAGCTCGACATTCGACAAGGGATAATCCGAAAATCGACACAGTGTCATTTACTCTCAACGAAAAGCGACAAAATGGTATTGTAAGTATTTCTTATGTCCCTACATTATGGTCGTTAACCGTTTGAACTGTATTAGTTTGAGGTTTGATTATGTACTATTGTAAACGAAAAAAATATCGTGGATAATCAGTTGTTAAAGATTTCATTTACTGCAGAAAAGTTTCGACACTCTAGTAATAGTGTCAGTGTCAGCCAGGAAACTACCGGCTCGAGATCGTAATTTCTTAAATAAGTAATTTTGCCAACCTGTTTGCACTTTGCAGTCGATCATGAATCACAAAGACACTTTAAGACAGAAGAGAGGCATTCAAACTTCAAAGGCGCCGAGACAAAGACAATGTCGCATTTACGATGTAATTTTTAATCTACAACGTTTTCATAGCAGAACAAAAACGGCACAAGTTATCTTTAATACGTGAACTCTGTGACTTCGGCGCCTTGCTGAGGCTTGCTCGCAACTTGAACTGTAACCCTGAATGAATGAATGAATGAATGAATGAATGAATGAATGAATGATGTTTTTATTAACGTGTGATAAAAAAACTAACTAAAAGCCAGTTAAGTCCTACAC
>Ga0209145_1000171_pt1 | contig 12636 bp, 9 predicted proteins | sample WorMetfiPIANOSA2_FD_187396 | JGI IMG/M metagenome (GOLD analysis project Ga0209145, IMG submission 187396) | Marine gutless worms symbiont microbial communities from Max Planck institute for Marine Microbiology, Germany - Olavius filocauda... | ecosystem: Host-associated > Annelida > Digestive... | reverse complement strand
GCAGACTATACTTTTAGTTAGGCCTACATATTTTACGTACCATTGTACTTAGTTGCGCATGTCAACTTTTTATTAAACGAATATGATGATGATGATGACGATGACATTACAGCGGTTGCGCAGTTTTACAAATTAGCCTCTGTGCAGTTCTGACCGGAAATGAGTAGCCTATAGTTGTAACTTATATAATGCCATTTATTTTAAAATTCCCCATAAACCTTTTTGGGTGCCAAAAATGTCACTGTCACTTTTTTCGTGTACTTTCTTTCTTCAGATGATCAGCAGCAAACATCTGATCGTGAATGTAAAGCGTCTCTTGTCCTTTGCTTCCTGGAACGGCCTTCAATGAGCTAAGTAGGCCTATAGCTGCTGTCTAGTCCTAAAATTCTTTTAAAATATTCTCTGGATTGTTTACTTCTCACCTGAGTCACCTCGTATTTTGTTGCCGTTCATTTCTGATCACAGTCGTTACGTACGTATAATATACGTATACGGTTGGGGGAAAAGTCGCGAATTTTAACGAATTATTTTATAATGGATAGCTACGAACATACGGAACAACGAATGTTTCTGGTCGATCTGTTAATCATAAACGTATAGTAACTGCTCACCACACAGTGATATTAGTCGTTTAAAATATTTTAAAATATTGCAGAAACTGAAAGCAAAGTACGAAGGGTATGCCTACTCGTTAAAACGCATACCTCTGCTGAGGCAAAAGTTAATATGACAGCGGCGTGACTTTGGTCTAAAAAGTGAGGGTTACCAATTTAGAAAAAGAGCGAGGTGCGTTTGGGGAAAAGTGGGGGTACGGTGTTGAGTTAGTAGAGTTTAACGTCCCACTCGACACATAATAGGTCATTTCGGAGACGAAGTACCCCTCGTACTCCCGTAAATTACGCCTATGGTATTAGACCGTAATATGTCGAAAAAAATTCCATATATTAGCAAAAACTGATCTTGGGTCCAAATCCAGATCCCGATCAGTCCCCCAAAAAAATCTGACCGATTTGTTTCTGCCTATACCTACCCGCTAAGCTTCATTAAATTCGGTCCACAAGTTTTTGAGTAATCTGGTTAACAGGCAAACAAGCAAACACACCGACGAACAAACGAACAAAGTGAAAACATTACCTCATCGCCCTGCAGTGTCACATGTAAATGTCTCCTCGCATTAATACAGTAGATGATGACCTCAGTGTATTGCATCTAGACTATCAGCAGAATGTAACTCTGACGTCCACATAACTGAAAACTTATCAGAATATACGAGGAAGACATTTTACCGTCAAGTTTTCACCGGCGGAGACATTTTTATATGTGGCAGGAAGAGACTATTTAATGATATAGGGACGATAATTTAATAGAAGGGGCGAATTACTAATCCGCCCCAGAGACATTTTACCAGTAAACTTTCACCGAGGAGACATTTTAACGGTACAATGTCTCCCGGGAAGACAATTATTGTACCGGTAAAATATCTCCTGGGAGACTTTTTCGGGGGGGGGGCGATTTCGTACCGGTACACCAGCAGTAATAAACACGCTTTATGTTATGTTCACTTCCACGGTGGGCAGACAATGCCACCCTCCCAGCGCAGGCTGAGGTCATCCAGTGCGGCACAATGCACACAACAAACGCTACAAAACTAAAATCACGTTTAGTTGCTTCATGAATCTGTCCCGGACGGTACCCATCGGTCTATTCTACGCATCCCCGGAGCACGCTGGGAGGCTGATGATGATGATGATGATGATGGAGAGTCACGGACGAGAACTCATCAGTCGGCCTCCGGCTATTTTCGACTGCAGCATCACTACTCGATGACTTCTCGCCACAGCAGTTCATCTTGTGCAACGACCGTTTACTCTGCACTGCAAACTGCGACTGTTCTTCTCTTAAACCCATTTTATAGTCTCGTTATACTGCCCTTTATGTCTTGCGTGTTTTCGAATTTTAAATTATGCATTTCGTTTTCGATTCCACTGGTAGTGCACAAACGCCAGTTAGGTGAGGTGGGAAATCAAACCACCTCTTCAAGGCACAATATTTCAGGAATATTTCTACAAAAAAACAATTTAAATCGGACAGTGTTTAACCGAGCTTCGGCTGATGACGGAGGGTTTTTTTCATTGATAGAGTTTTCCCAAAGCTTTTTATCAATGAAATACATCAAAAAATTTTTTTAAATTATAAACGCTTTTTAATAATAGCCTATAATAATATCCATTTTATGGAACATGGATTTAATTAGCATGGCTATAAAACGTAATATTGAATGACAATGTGGGAGATGAAGTGACTGAAGCTGGAGAAATTAATCCACAGTCTGAAAATTCAACAAGTGCGTTTGAAAAATACTTACTTTGTTATTATACGGCGATAGGCATGACACAGGCTGATATCCAGAGACCGTAGCGGCACTCGCGCTACCGTTAGCTACCGACGACGTCGCCATCTTGACCGGATGTGACGTCACAGTAGACGTCGAAGGTTTCGTTAGTACTTCCGGACTACACACGGCGGTGCCGCCATTGTCAGAGTGTGACGTCAGAGCTTTGAGAACCTCGGTTCTGCTGTTGAAAGCCTCGTTTTGACAGCAATTAACCACGATCTGGCATTCGAAAGCCTTGCTCGTGACATTGGTAGCCTCGTTCTGGCTTCTGAGAGCCTCGGCATGGTAGTTCAGAGCCTCGTTCTGGCCTCTGAGAACCTCGGTTCTGCTGTTTCGTCTGTTGTCACGCTGACGTCGTCTGCCATCCCGTCTTCGACACACGACACATGAAGTTACCGCTATCACGAACAGCACGCAGCCAGTAGACACCACTCCGAGGATAATGAGAACGAGGCCAGGAGGATGGAAACGAGGCAGCCAGCTTGAGAAATAGGCCAATAACAATGAGAACCAGATTTGAGAATGACAGCAACTTCGATGAATATGAGAACGAGGCCAGGAGTCTGTAGCAGCGAACTCATCGCTCCCGGTGATGACGTCATTGGAGCACCAAGCGGCACTGTTCGGTTGACGACGATATTCAAGATGGCGGATTTCGACCTACCACAGCCAACAACAGACAAGCCTATCTACTTACGGCTAAGTTAGTATGTAAGTAAGTAAGTAAGTAAGTAAGTAAGTAAGTAAATGAACATTTGTATAACGCGAATACGGTACGTAAAACACCTCTGATGCACTGTCAACGAAACGCTAACAACACTGACCCAAGCACTGCTACCAGTAATATGTAACGGCCAAAATGTACAGGAGCTTATTTAGGGGGGTGCTGCGCCTGCCCATTGGTATGAGGAGAACATTATAGTATTTTTAATTTGTAATTATAATTATAGTAATTTTAATTTTATGTCTTTTATGGTACTTTGTGTCACGTGCGATTTTACTACTAATAATAATATAATGCCTTGAACAGCAATGTTTTCAGCGCCATCTTACAAGGAGAATTGGTCAGTTTAAGCAGATGGAGTAAGTTAGACGGCAGAATGGAAGATGTACTGAAGACATTGTTGAATGGACGTGTCTGTAGATCACTGCCACAGTCGTCGTCCCTCAGGACGTCGATGTAGATCACTGCTACCTCAGTCGTTGTAGATCACTGCCACAGTCGTCGTCCCTCAGGACGTCGACATCGCAATGTTTTATTCACCGTCGATCCTCGATCCTCCCGCCGTAAATAGCGATGACCCGGTTCTCTGACCTGGTCCATTGTTTGATGTCTGATGCGTAATTCTACGGGTGTACAGACGTCTGGAGAGGACCTCCTCACTTTTTGAGGGGTGAGGTACCGCCACTAAGCCCAATTTTTTTTCTACTAAAACGTTACAGTACTAATTTACAAATTGTGTAAATTTTGACAATTCGACGATCTGCTAATTTGTGAAAATTTATGACGAGTGGCGTCATACATATTTAAATGACGCAATGATGAGGCACAAACGCTGGCTAAAAAGCAAAAAGCTTAAGTCCACAAGGGCAAATGAAATAGGGCGCCGCTGGTTAGCAGCCAGACAGCAGCTGAAGCTGCAAGTCCACGGACACGGGGCTAGTCTGTCGCAAGGAGTGCATGTTTAGCTCCCAGCTTACGCCGGTACCACTTTATGTTGCCTGGTAACAGAGGCACCTGGCACATGTGTGTGAACAACTTGCCCAGGGTCGTTACGTGAAAGTGGAACTCGCGGCCTGTTGGTCGCAAGTACGACGCTCTAACATACACCACTACATCATCACGCCAGACATGGACCGAACACCGTGGACACCACGCGGGCATGCACCGAAATTGTAAGACGGGTTGAGTTCCGGTACCCAACCAGTGGAAAAGTTTGGTACCCAATTTCTCTAGCCAAAGCTATGTCCCCTGATGACTTCTGCTTCTGCTTCTGCTTGATAATCAGCAAACTCCTTTGAACTGGGATATCACGCTGATGACCAGGTGCAGAGGCAGCGAACTACTGCAGGCGATTCCTGAAGATGTCCAGAGAATCACTCTCGACAGTCGTCCTATTGAGTGCATTCCACTGAGGAATTGTGCGAGGGAAGAAAGAGTTCTTGTGTTGTGACGTGCTAGTTGAAATAGTCCTAAACTTGTAGCTGGGCAACACCGCAGTGACGGTATACTGTAGTTGCTGAGGTTGCTTTACCTATAGAAATGTAATCATTGCAATGTCACACCTGGCAGGAACTCCGTGGTCGACGGCAAGAATGTTCAGCTGGAATGTCATGTGGTCAATCGTGTCCAGGAGCTCCGCGACGACCACCGCTCCGCTTTCCGAGTCCAGTCGGAACTTTTCCACTTCCGGTCGATCTTTGTTCACCACGCGGTACGTCACATGACCGTTGTCGCCGGCGTCAAGGTCATGTGCAGTCACGTGCGTTACCACGTGATTTTGTGGCGCGTAGCTGGACAAGTGCACGGTGCTGTTGTGCGAACTCGGAAACGAAAACTCCGGACTGTTATCGTTCTTATCCATCACCTGCACATGCGTGTGACATAAATAACCATATTTTTTTATTTACGTTACTTATTTATGTCCCCCACCTCCGTAGGAGTCGGGAGCATTGTAAAAAGATGGGCTTTGTCTGCCAGTCTGTCCGTCTGTACGTCGCGCGTCTCGACCTACTCGAGAACGGAAAGGCTTTGCAAGCCCAAAATTGGTGTGATGGAAGCCCATCACACGAGTAATCCTTGAACCTATATACAGACTACAGAGGTCAAAAGGTCAAAAGATAAGTTCACCATGCCGATTAATGCTGTCACAGACAATGCATCATACGCACGTCGGTGGGAATTACCGTGACGCAAAGGTGAAAGTGAAACCATATTGGTTGAAAACGGAATTGGTTTACTCTTACGATAGTCTGCTTCGGACATTTAGCCAGTCCAATATCTCGTTAATTGAGAACTGCACGGCGTCGTTATAAGGCCTCACCTGTACAGTGACTGATACAGAGCTGCTGAGTGACGTCATCTTTTTGTCGTACGCCGTGATGACAAGCGTGTGAGTGTCTTTAACTTCACGGTCGAGTTGTTTTAGAATATGGTCATGGTCTGTTGAACTGCTGTCGGTCCAGTGGTCTGCAAATACCTTGAAATTTACGGTTCAATCTAGCCAGTGAGGTTTAAGACGCAATCACACTTTAGGTCTTTAACTTCACGGTCGAGAGGCTGCCTGGTCGTGAGAATGCCGCTGGACTCATCAATCGTAAACCAGTCCGTGACCTTGTCTCCAGACTGGAAGGAGTACGACAGTGCGTTATAGTCGCTGCCGTCTTTGTCCTCGGCCGAAACGCTTCCAACCTACACACACACTCAGCTTGTTTTACGGTTAAAATCATCAGTTTTAGTTAAGCAGATGTCGTGGTGCCGCAACGGTAGAGCATCGAACCCATGATCTAGATGTCGGAGTTCGATTGCCGATATATACCGATAGGGTCACTCATAAGAGCGCATGCATATCTCCGCTGAAGTCGGAAAAATAGAATTAAAAATTTATAAAAATGATATTAAGTCCATGATCCGGATCTGGGATGCACGGATTATTTACCTATACACGTATGGAGCCTTTGATACTGATTATCTTATAATAAGTTATAGCAAAGTGCAAAAACATCAAAAACGTGCGGTCAAAAATATCGTTATAAAGAAAATATTCGAAATTTGTAAAACCTGGAAATGATTTCATTGAGGGGTTAAAATATTTCAGGGAGGCCATTCTTTAGCTGTGGTACTGTCAACGTCTCAGTTGCGTCGACGTCTTTGCGCCAGCAGCGTCGAAGAATGACTGAATTAAAGAACAGAAAAGTAGACGGCAGTGACAGAAAGTAAACTGTGTCTGACGTGCTTTCTATAGTCGGAGGCTGCATTGTCTGCATCGACGGCAGACTCGTACGAACAATACAGTACAGGTAAAGACTTTAGATGAATTACGTTAGTTCCCGGCAGCTCGTTCTCCCAGACGCGGAATATGTAGACTTTCTGACTGAACTGAGGCCGTTCGTCGTTCACGTCGTCCACGTTGATGACCACCAGCGCTGAGCCAGTCCGTGACGAACGTCTGTGGAAGAATATCGTGGTTGAAAGGACGATCAAGGGCGACAGCTGGGAACAGAGTACAAGGATGGATTAGCAGGGCCCGTGACAAAGTATTGGGACGAGGTCTGGAACGCTTGATCTAGGGTGGGGTACCAGCGCTGAGCCAGTCCGTGACGAACGTCTTTGGAAGAATATCGCAGTTTGTGGTTTGAAAAGATGACAGCTGGGAAGTGAATACCAGGATGGATTAGCGAAGTACTGGGACAACGTCTTGAACGCTTCGTTCAGGGTCAGAGACTGAGCCAGTCCGTGACAAGATATACTACAAGAACCGTGGACATGGTACATTGTATCAACCTGTGTCAGACTACCAGGATTGAGTGTCAGTCGAAGACGGAATACAGGAAGTATTGGGACTGGGCCGCTCCGTCCAGTGTGGGAACCAGTGCTGAGCCAGTCCGTGAAGGAGTTCCAGCGTCGACAGCGACGACCGGAAACCGAAAGGCGTCGTACTGTTCGCGGTCGATGGACGACAGCGAGCTGACCACACCCCGCTGATCGACGTGGAACATTGAAGTCACGTGACCCGGAATGACGTAACGTATACGAGCGTTGTCGCCAGCATCCGCATCAGTCGCCGTTACCTAGCAACGCACGACACAATTTCCTATCCATCCTGAATTCCCCAAATCCAGACGTGCAATTAACCAGGATTGCTGTGGATATGAAATTTCATATACATATCCATAATCTACAGATTTTACGTGCATATCCATGGATGATGAATCCATAGATACCTGCCTGTCCTGTATACATGTATTCACTGAACGTCCGAAAAGCACAGTTGGTTTCTGCCTTATAGTATGCCTAGTATTGAAAATGTAGGAAAGCAAAAAATAAAACGTTTGTAAATGATTAAATACCAAAAACGCGTTTTATCAAATTCACACACGTATACTAGAGGACGTAAATATCATCATAAAATACAATTTCAGTTGTACAGTGTCATATATAGTATACGTATCGGTATCGATGGATATATCTATGGTAAGGCCTAAATCTGATATCCACACATATCCATGGATATCCATGCACGGCACTCCTACCAATAACTAGAGGTATGCGGGTATTTCTGCGCCACGTATTTTCTCACAGTCATCATTCCGTTCTATTTTAGTACTTTTAGTATACTTTAGTCTTTTTTTCGCGGCGAAGCTGATGGGTTTGAGACAGCCCTGCCGGCAATGTTGGCGGTTTTCATTAAATTCTACTTTTCGACAAGCAGGTGCCCGCAACTTATCAACGTCTAGGCTAAGTACGCACGTTTTACCGTCGTGTCATTATACAGCCCAATTGCCGCGAGCATTGCGACGTGTATTCGTGCGTAAGACTACGGACTTTGAGCAGAAGACGATTTCGTACAGATAGTAAGGTTCGTTGCATTACAGGGTATTCCCCTCCACGAAGCCTTAAGCCGGCGAGGGTTGAACCCAATTAAGCTAGCTCAATGCACATCGGCCGGATGGTCGGTACAATTACAACAGCTATAGCGTTTTAACCGATAAGATCAGTGTGCACAAGTCCTGGTAACACGGCCTACTGTACGTAGAAATTGTTATTCCCCCGCCCCCGTAGGGGAGGGAGAATTGCGCTCGGTTGTCTGTCCGTCTGTCAGTCTGTGGCGTGCCTCGACATAACTCAAGAACGGAAAGGCATAGGAAGCCCGAATTTCGGAGGATGGAAGCCCATCATACGGGTATTCAGTGAAAATATTTAGAGGTCAAAAGGTCAAGGGTCAAGGTCACCAAGCAGATTAATGTTCACACAGTAAATGTCCAATATCTTCCGAACGGAAGGCCTACAAACTTCAAACTTGGTACACAGACACAGCACGAAGACCCGCATCAGCGACAAGCGCCGTGACCTTCAAGGTCAAAGGTCAAGGTCGCAAGGTCACGTGATGCGCCTGACAGGTGTTGGCCGATAAGTCGAGAACGAAACGTCCTAGGAAGACCAATATTGGTAGGAAGATTGTCCACCCCACGAGCAATAAAGCGCCCCAGTTCCAAGGTCAAAGGTCAAAGGTCAAGGTCACCAGGACGACTAATGCTGAGACCGTAAGTGAGTGATATCTTCCGAACGGGAAGGCCTACGAACTTTATTATTGGTACACGAACGCAGTACGAAGACCCGCATCAGCGACAAGTGCTGTGACCTTCAAGGTTAAAGGTCAAGGTTGTAAGGTCACCTGACGCGTCTGACAGGTGTTGGCCGGTAAGTCGAGAACGAAACATACCAGAAACACCAAAATTGGTAGGAAGGTTGTCCACCTCACGGGCAATAATTCGCACCAGTTTCAAGGTCAAAGGTCAAAGTCACCAGGCGGATTGTCGGCCGCACCCGGCGGCCATGTCGGCCGCACCCGGCGGCCACGCAACTTGTATCTTCTCTAGCGGTGAACGTAACCCACCGCCAGTATATACTCATTGCGCCAGCCAGTGGAAGGATGGCCAGGCTGAGTTAGCATAGGTGGGTGCAACTGTTTGACCGCCCGTCAAAATGTCAAAAGGGTATTTATAATGTGCTAATCTCACAGCCTAAACAGCCGCGAAAGCGCCGGATCATGTCCCGTAGGACAAACGAAATAATATTGTTTTAGTCTTCTGTGGAGACTGGAAATGTCTCAGTGTAGTGTAGTCGACGATGCAACAAGCATGGTTGGTGGTATAGGTTATTCCAAAGTTATGATGATCTAACAAGCTAATTTTAAGAAAATTCTAATGATCCCGACCTGCGTAGTGGTGCAGTGTATGTGACAGCATTGACCTTTGACCTTTTGACCTCTAAATAGGTTCACGGATACTCGTGTGGTGTTGTTCCATCCTGCCAATTTTGGGCTTCCTATGCCTTTTCGTTTTCGAGTTAGGTCGAGGCACGCGACAGACAAACAGACGGACAGACAGACACTGCCCGTCACTTCATAATGCCCCATCCCTACGGAGGTTGGGGAATAATAAGATGATGGTAAAGATGCGATACCTGCACCACAGACGCTCCAATGAAGCTGTTTTCGATGATGGAGCCGCGATAAGTTTGTTTGCTGAAAATGGGCGCGTTGTCATTCTTGTCAGTCACGTGCACCTGCAGCGATTTCTCTGTAACACGTGACGCTCTCTGGCCACGCCCACCCGCACCGCCGCCATCTTGGCAGCGGATCTTGAGCGAGTAGTGCGCGGTGCGTTCTCGGTCGAGCGCGGCGGCGGTGACCAGCTGGAACTCGGTGGCGTATTTCTGCTGGAGAGCGAAGACGGCCGGATGGCTGACGGAGCAGTTGACGTGTCCGCTGGCGGCCGAGTCCTGGTCGACGACGGAGACGTGTGCGACGAACGAGCCGACGGCGGAGGACTCGGGCAGCTCGGTGGTGGTACTGCTGTGCAACGTTCTGATTGTGACCGACGGCGCGTTGTCGTTGACATCGTCGACGCGGACGACGACTGTCGCCTCGGACGACAGCGGGTCGTGACCCTGATCACGTGCCACCACCACCATGTGATAGATCGTCGATTTCTCGTGATCGACGACACCCTGGCATTATCAAACAAAACAGCCATCCTGTATGTTTTTTTCTCGCCGTACCAGCGGCGTATTTTAGGCACAGTTCTAATCAAATCAAATCAAATCTTTATTTCTCATATCACAAAACAACAGAGTATAAAGTAAGATGACAAAGATAGACTATCATGGGCTGGACAACAAGGCAGCGTATAGCTGCTCGAACAACTACTCATGCAATACTGTACACTAAACATACATAGGAGAAAGAAAATCTGCGTTGCCAAAGGAATGACAAGAAACTCATCAGGAGATGAGATAAACTTCTACTCCTAATATTGCTGCTCCTCAAACTTCGGTTCCTAACATTTTATGTCATCAAACTTTGGCTCCTCCAACCTCAAGTGGTGGTATCGTTCGTGGTCAGTTTCCATGTGACCAGTCTCCTTGCACTGACCGCTGCTCGTTTTCTCAACCAGTGAGGATGAAGACCACCTACAGACTTATGCATTGCCGTGCTTTGTGACGTTTTTGCTACTTTTACAATAAGACAGTCGTAATGTCTGTGTTACTGTTTGCCACTTTTTATCTTACAATATTTAGTATAAACATGTCGAAATCACAGCTTAGCATTACTACGGATAGACCGATATCACGGGCAGCGCATGGGAATGGGAGGGACTGGGAATACCACAAGTCATTCCCATCCATCTTTAGTACAAACCTTGACAGTGAGTTCTCCGGTGTCATTGCGAATGCTGAATACTCGCACGGCGGGAGAGTTGAGAGTCGACGGCGCGAAGCTATAAAGCACCTGACCATTGGGTCCTTCATCTGCGTCATGAGCTTCCAGTCTGATGATGACGGTGCCTGGAGGAGTATTCTCCACCACGTTTACTTCGAACGTTGGACCACCCACGAACACCGGCTTGTTGTCGTTCGAGTCGATCACGTTGACGATGATCGATGTGGTGCCAGTCTTCGCGTGAGGTCCGCCGTCGACGGCGACGAGTGTCATCCGATGTTGGACCTGCGTCTCGCGGTCAAGCTGTTCTTTCAGTATCAACTTCACCTGTACCAGATCAGACGCACGGACACTATCTAAACTAGAGAAGCACTCGATAGAGGTGCATAACTCACGCCGTCCACTCGATCGCCTAACCCTAACCCTAACCCTAGCCTTGACCTTTGAACTGTATTCGTGATTTGTTCGCCTTCGATAAGAAGTTTTCTTATCTTTTTTGTTTCTCCTAGCCTTGACCTTTGACCTAATATTCATTGGTGGGCGAGGTATCGTGGTGGACTATCTCTGTGCCAAGTTTTGCGATTTTAGTTTCAGCCGTTTTTGTTTTATTTTGCGGACAGACAGACACAGTGACAGAGGTGCATGATTGCTATACTCACGCGACTACCGTCGGCGTGAGTAATGAGTACAGCTTTCGGCGACCGCGACCTACTTTCGTCAGATGAACGAGGTGAATTCTCGCAGTGACTTTGTCACGATGACAGCACCATAAATATCGTCCGGACATTATTATTATTATTACGAGCCACAATCACGCTCCGCGCGATTGTGGCTCGTATACCACGGGCGTCAATCCCTATGGGACAGGAGGGACACGTCCCCTCCAAGGCTCCAATATTTGGACCGGGGAACACTATCACGACTGTCCCCCAATATTTGATGAGTACACATTGCAATTAACAGAGACTATTTTCATGACATTCTGATATAGTTTAGGCCCTATATTATATTATATTATATTATATTATATTTATGTCTATTGCATCCAGAACTGTTGATTGCTATGCAATGTAGGCCTATATCTATGTGTACGGCTATATACTGACTGTCTGTGCGGCCAGTTGTTAAAGTAGCCAGGTCAAGCAGAGGGCTCAGGGGACGGAGGCGTCGATATGGGTGGGGAATTTGACACATTTTATGCATGAAAGAACACTTTTCATTAACAGCAGTGGCTTAAACCGGAGCAGGGGAGCTGAGCCCCTTGGCCCCTTACTTTAACCACTGTGCCCTTATGGTGAAAACAAATAGTATTTTGAACTAATATTGGCTATTGATTTCATTGACATTTTCTTTCACATAAACGCAAATTATATTTTAATGTTGACAAAGCTTCTTGGGTACTTCGTCCCGAGACTCCCTACCGGGGCTCCGCCCCTGGATCCCGCTGGGGGGTCTCCCGTCCCACAACCGTGGAAATAGATCGACGCCTATGGCTCGTATACTTTCTACTTTAAAGACCAAGCTCTCGTGTAAGGTGAGACCGCATGAGCAAATGAGATGCCGATGAGTCTGTCGCCTTAACCACTGAGCCACGGCGGCTGTGTTACTGAAATACTGGAAAACGCAAGCGGCAACTGCCATTACCCGTATAAAGCGTTAACACGCCACAGCGACTGTTGTTACAGAATTTGTCAACTGTCAACTGGCTGCTTGGAGCTGCTTAGGCCTACACACGTGTGTAGGCCTAAGCAGCTCCAAGCAGTTGACTGGACGCTTGCCAGTCTTGCCAGCCTGCCA
>Ga0209145_1000170_pt1 | contig 12653 bp, 8 predicted proteins | sample WorMetfiPIANOSA2_FD_187396 | JGI IMG/M metagenome (GOLD analysis project Ga0209145, IMG submission 187396) | Marine gutless worms symbiont microbial communities from Max Planck institute for Marine Microbiology, Germany - Olavius filocauda... | ecosystem: Host-associated > Annelida > Digestive... | reverse complement strand
GTTTTTCGATGATGAGTATACTAGGGTTCAGCATTTCACAGATGGTCACCGCTGGATGAGTTATCTTGGGGTCAGCGGTGAACGGGTTACATTATTTTGGCACCCTTCACTTTGGGGTTCTAGCTTGCTACACTAGTAAAAGCACAGACGTCCAATACAGTTTTTGTGTCCCGGTAATTTAATGAACACAGCACGGTTTGAAATTTTGCGATACACAGGGAATGCAGAACAACGAGCTTTGGAGTTTTACGTTATTGTTAAAAGTGCTGTTGGGGACAGCTATGTAATTACAGACACTCAGCAATCACATAAAAATGTGCCTCGTTAATAAGCAACATACCGTCAGTCACAACATTCAGGTGTTTGGAGTTTTCTTTTCCGATGAAAAGTTGACTGTCCGATGCCAAGTGGTCTGTGACCATCTGCAGGAACTCTCTTCTCGGACCACCTTCATCGACTGCCCCTTCAGGCCGACCGATGTCGTCCATGAACTTCACGCTTATGCGGCACTTTGGAGAATAGCTCTTGCGCAGGAATCCACGTCTTGCTCCCTCCCACACGCGTGCACGAACTACGTTGAATTGAGCTGTGTTCCTGGTTTCATCTACGGTGGCAGCTAATTCTCCCAGAATCGACTCTGCAGTTACTTCGTTGTGTGCGATGCAAGAGCTGAACAGCAAATACCACGTCTCATTTATTTATCCATATCGTGGCATAAGTACGAAATCGCAAACACTAAGAAAACAATAGACAGTGGCGTACCCAGAATTTTTCAATGGGAGGAGTTGAGAGGCGAGGCGTAGAAGGTGTTGAGAACAAGACGCCAAAGGCGTTGAGAGGGTGGAGAATGGGGAGGGTATCCCCTACCCAGCCGATCTGACTTTATCCATCCAAGTGATCTCTTCCATTATTCTCAAATCAATGTCCACAGTTCCAGAGCTTCTACATGTAATCGGTGTCTGCCCGTCGTTGTCACTGCCCGTGTCTCTGCTGCCTGCAATGCTACACTTCAGACCAAACATTTCATAATTATCTTCCACAGATCCAGATTTCAAAAAACAAGGCAGTTTATAAAACTTATGTGCACAGTGCCAAAATGTCAACTGATATATAACTGACATCCTGTTTGTGCTATTTGCAGCTGTAGATATTGAAGTAGCACTTTGGTAAACTGTGTTCTTTACGTTAAAACACAGCAACTGTTATGCAACAAACAACTGGAGGAAAAATATCAGTTCTGGGAGAGGTTCGAAGCCTGTTTCGATCCGTGTATGACCTGCCTGCAATGTGCAATGGCATGCAAGTGTCCAAACAGGTTTTCAGCCACGTTTCTGACTAAATGGTTAAGCAAGCATATCTGTCGTCATGCAGACTAGCATCTATAGCATATTGTAGATCGGTGTCTGAGTCACCATCTGTTTCGTCCAAAAGCGAGATGTAAGATTCGAATGTGCAGCGTGCGCTGTAAGCACAAAGTAGCACAAAGTAGCACAACGGCATTCCGATAGTGCTAGACATACTCCACCATCTTACGAATGTATAAAACACTATAGCTTTGCCACATATAGCTCGAATTGCACAAAATTCGGTAGGCGCATGCATTTTACCTCTTTAATGTTGGTAATAGGTCAAAAAGTAAAACCAGAAGTAAATTCAACATGGTATTAATGGCCGCTATACTATAGGGTGACGCAATAGGTCGTGAACCATTTTGATTCTGAATATTGTGTAAGTATTACTACGACCTCTTGTTAAAACATATGGCAACTATACCTAGATGAGGACTGCATAGCACAAGTGTTCAGTGGTGGCGCCGGCAGTCTGATGTCAGTTCCACTTGTCCTATAGCAACAGTAAATTGCAATTGCACTGCGGATTCACGAAGTATGATTTTCATAAACAGACTAATAACGCTAGGTTGACTCTAAAGCAATTTCTTGCCAGATGTCTGGTTCAGCAGCACAGTGTTTTTTTGCCTCAGTGGTTCTGACTGAAAGGTCTTGTCTGACATGGTACCAGAGTGCATGCCAATGAACTGATGGAAAACAGAGCAAGAAGAATTCCTCCGAAATTTGAATGCTGTTACAGATTAATGCATCAGTTCTATATTACAATACGCTAAGGAATGTTATTACTAAACTGACTGTATGTCTGGATTAGTTAAGCGAAGTTAATTTTTTTCTCTTTTCAGTGTTTCACGGCACTTCAGCACATTACGTACGGAACAACGCGCCAGGCAGTCACAGTTTATACAGGACACCACTGAACCCTGTTGTCTGCCCGAGAAATTGATCTCAACAAGTGCTGAACATTTTGGTCCGAGTGCGACTGTAACCCATGACCGCCAGCACATGAGGCCAATAAATTAGCCAATAGACCACACAGACAGGTGCACGCATTGCTATTAGTGCTTGAGAAGTATGAATGTTGTAAGCATTAAACACATACACTGAGTAAAGAAAAACAAGACACCCTACTCTGAGGCATAACTTGGGCAAATGGTAACCGATTTTAAAAATTCTTGGTGCACATTATCACTACGACTTTCTGTAGCACTCTGTACAAGTGCGACCATTTCACCTGCAAAATATCACCGCACTATCTTGAGAAATGCGGAGAAGTAGTTTTTAGTCATGTGACATTAATAAGTAATTTATTTGGGAAATAGTTTCCATTGGCATCTCTTGAAGACCATTACTGATGCAACTCACCAGCCTATTCCATAGAAAAGTTTACAAGCAAACCGAACATTTATGTGAACAGTACATCAAAACTGACCCAATTCCATAAGCCTCGGGGAATTCGCCATTTGCAATTTAAGTTTACTGCTTGTTGTTGTGCACAGGAAGATCACTTTAAACATCTGATAGTTAACATATGCGCGTCAATGAAGTTGTCTGTGGTCTTTAAATAATAATAATAATAATAATAATAATAATAACGGATTTGTATAGCACCCTTAGGTCCGATGATACAGAGACGATATGACAAATTTTATAATTTTATAATACAACTTTTTATTAAAATTAGAGTTTGTACATTGCTAAAAATGACTTCTCTGCGCTTCACAAGGTAGTGGGGTGACAGTTTGCCAGTGATATGGTCACGCTCACACAGAGAGAGCTGTAGAATCTCTTAGTGATAATGTTTGCCAAAAAATGGGAAAATCGGTAAACATTTGCCCAAGTTATGAGCAAGAGTAGGGTATACTGTTTTTTTTAAATCACAGTGTATAGGCACAAACAAGTCACCTCGAGGACGGAACAGTCGTAGTGGTGACTTCTGGAAGCAGCAGCAACTTACGGTCAGCACGCACCTGGATCTATACACATCAAGAAATGGAAATGTGCCGTAAAACTGCATGTTGTTGTTGTACTAATGTTTGCTGATATTGTGACCTTTTGTACATTCATTAATGGAACAACAATTATGCGTATGCTAAAGGCTTTTCTAGAAAGTCTGAAGACAAAAAATCAACAATTAAACAACAACAATGCTGAGGATCGCAAAATATGTGCAGTATGACATAATTTAAAACCGTCTAATGGTTGACATAACATATGCATGCATTTATACATTGCGTATACATTGCGTAAATAACATATTAAGGCTGTACACAGGCAATAATGAACACGTACAGTTGGCGTGCCCAGATCTACAAACACAGCTTGATTGTCATCAGATGGAGTGTCCGGTGATTCAGTTGGTAATGAATCATTTTCACACACCAAATCAAGCTGTTTCACAATGAACAGCAAACAGCAAATCAACGCTAGCAATGCATCGCCAACAATGCTGAAAACAAGTGACACATCAAACAACACTGTGACGTCAGTAACGTATGTGACGGTAATGCACATTGTACACTTTCTCCTAGTTCTTTGTTAGGATTCCACTACAGAGATTCAAAATGTTGATCCAGCAGAACACCCCACATGTTTCGTTGTTATGCATTTCCTTTCCCAACCTTGGCATGCCTCAGTAACGTGCTAATGTAAGAATCTAGATGGAAAACAATACTCAAGATGCCATACAGATGCACAACAAATTGCTAATAAATCAGTAACATCAGCAAGTGTAAAACTAAAATCCTGTAGTGAACATTCGATTTACCATATACCTTTGTTACATACACTGCTGAGACGGCACGGAGTGCTTTACCATACACCTTTGTTACATACACTGCTGAGACGGCACGGAGTGCTTTACCATACACCTTTGTTACATACACTGCTGAGACGGCAAGGAGTGCTTTACCATACACCTTTGTTACATACACTGCTGAGACGGCACGGAGTGCTTTACCATACACCTTTGTTACATACACTGCTGAGACGGCCCTCGATCAAATATCATACAAATGAACATTATTGAAACTGTGACACAATGAAAACTATCACTAAAGCTGTAAGTATGCACTAACTGTCAGCAGACACACACAGAAACCACTCTTTTCACTCTACTTATCAGACAAAAAACATACCGCAATGTCACTGCCATCGAGAAAACGACCTGCTTCACTCACAGATGCTGTTGGCGAGGCAGTTACATCTTGAACAAGACGTCACATAGAGCAATGACAAATCACAGACATGTATAACAGTTCATGATACAAATACAACTACACTTAATCTGCATGAAGAAGTAACCTACTGATTGTGCATAGTATTATTATAACACTGGCGAACAAGGCATGCATGACCTCTTGGTAAAAGCTTCAGAGTAGCTACAATAATGCAGTATTTAAACAAGTAAAAGGAGTTCAGTAACATTCCCATTTCGTTGAATATTTCATGCTAAAGTTTGAGCATACTCTTTCCCGTACATGTCACTACAAACCACAGGAAAACAGTTTACCGAAACTTGTAAGTGTTATGCAACGTTTTGCTGTGACTATGTTCAAGAGACTTGTCCTCTCACCTCAGGCAACTATGACAAATGACAGCATCAATGTAGATTTCAATAATGTGAAAAAGTATATAACAGGCATGGCACAATATATGGAAATAGTCAATCATACACGGCAATAGCAACAAATGAAATGTTGTGCATTTACCATGATTGTCTGTGCTGTTGAATGATAAGTCATCACTATCGACAGTCAAAGGGCTCTGAAATTACAACGCCAACAGCAACACACTTTTACAAAAGGTAATTACCAAAAAAACAGTGTCTCCAAAAATTACACAACTTTATGTTTGGATATCTGAGTCACAACTCGACGGATTTCAGTAATTTTCGGTTTGCAAAATCAAGAAGGAATTATGCATTAAACCAGTTCACGTAAAACTGGCACTGCATCCTTGTAAAAAACAGGCTGTTTTCAGTAGTCTAGAGCATTTACTTGAAAACGTCAAGGTTGGTTAAATGGATAAGTCGATATAAGTGAAAGCATAATTGTAATTGAAATAAGCCTGCAAACTATGCCTACACATCGTGATGAACAGCTTAACGTAAATACGGTTCAGTATCGCCTTTGAGGCTTGACACGAAATCGAAAATCCTCGTTTTTCAGACCCCGTGGTGCTTAGACACCTAGACGGAGGGATATCTTCCGTCGATGGTCATTATTTTTTGGCACGGAGGTCCCCAGATGGCTATGGCTGTGGTACAATACGGTGAAAAAATATTCCCGTTACGTCAAAACTGCTAACCACAGCGCCAGCATGTTACAGACGACAGACGGAAATGCCACGATATTAGACGAACTACACCCTCTGGCATGTGACGTTCGCGTAAAAATGAATGTACAAATGGAACAAGTAGAAGTGAGAAGCACTTAATAGCTGCGATGGCCCCTGTGACCTTGAGCTTTGACCTTTTGACCCTCAAAACAATAGGGATCTTCCTTGACGTGACATCAATGATTCCCGAAGGTTTCAGGAAGATAGCTGCATCCGTTCGGCAGATATCGTCCGGAAATCACTAAGTGTGACGAACAGACAGAGAGACAGACAGACAAACAAAAAATGGCGTTTATAGAGCTGCGAGAGCTGTGAGTTGCAGCTAAACATATAATGGCTAAAAGGAGACGTGGCCTAACAATAGATATTTTACTTTCTATTTTTAAACACAAGAATGGAATGCCTGACCCTTAATACATACAGGAAAATGCACATCATATTGTGCCACAAAATTCTAAAAATCTCGCTGACTTAAAAGCTAACAAGTAACACTACTTCTCTTTATTGAAGTTAGCATCAACTTGTTGGTGACCATAAAACAACAAGTTGCAACTGTAATGGTAGCGACAACCCGCATTGCCGCCAAGCACAGATCGTATCGTTCAAGAAGTGAGAAGCATGTAATAGCTGCAATGGCCCCCGTGACCTTGACCTTGGACCTTTTGACCCCAAAACAACACGGGTCTTCCTTGAGGTGAGATCAATCATTTCCGAAGGTTTCATGAAGATCGCTGCATCCGTTCGTCATATATCGTCCGGAAACCGAAATCATTCGGTCGACCCGTGTGACCTTGACCTTTCACCTTTTGACCCCAAAACAATAGGGATCTTCCTTGAGTTAAGATCAATCATTCCCGAAGGTATCATAAAGATCGCTGCAGTAGAGCATCAGTTATAGTCCGGAAACCAAAATTCTTCCGTCGACCCGCGTGACCTTGACCTTCGACCTTTTGACCCCCCAAACAAAAGAGTTCTTCATTGAGGTGACCTCAATCATTCCCAAGGTTTCATAAAGATCCCTGCAGCCGTTTGTCAGATATCGTCCGCAAACCGAGGAAAAACTTACTGTGACGGACAGACAGACAGACTGTCAGACAGACGGACAGCAGGACATCGCCGTCGCATGCAACCGTCCCCCTACTATCGTAGGCGGAGGCTAACAAGACAACAAGTGATATTGAACCTGATCAGCAGCTCGTGTTGCAAGATATAAACGAAGCATTCTGAGTTTTGTTATATTGTAGAGCTCAGCAACAGTGCATGTGTCAGTAACTGGATTATGACAGAAATTGCGAATGTCACAAGTGAATTCTTCCAGCATTCCTTTACTAGAAACACCCTTAGGAAAAAATAAGTCTTTGGCTGAATCCAGAATAGATTCCACAGTTGTTTCCTTCGGCACACGCAGATGTCTAGTGCCCCCACCTCTATTACTTTTCACCTGCCGAAAAGTTTTGTCAGTTGCATCAAAGTGTATCCATCCCAACTCTATGCGCCGATCTGGTTTTGAAGCATTCTGCTTGACAGTGTGGAATGTTGAAGGTCGCACGCGTTTCCGACTGTCCAACCGGCCACTTCGAATACCACTTATTTTCTCTTTAAGTCGTTTTATGACATCAGAGTTGTGTTTGGCATCGGAATCCACTTCAGTAGGTTCTTCCACCGACTGGCGTGCTAGCCATATTCTTACTGCCATGCGGTCACCGTATGCTGGGATGAAGCGCTTTAATTCGGAGTCAGCCATTGCGTTTATACACTGTCCATCAATCTGCCACAAATCAGTACAAGTTGATGTAACATATAAACTTCACGAGACATGCAAACCATAAAGCAACATACCAATTTGTCGTCATTTGTTTTAACTTTTTTGATGAGTTGCAGTTATACTAAGTTATGATTTCTGGGCTGGTAGGTTCAGCTGTTGTTTCATTTTCCTCACAAAACTCAGTTACACTTGTAAGCATGTTTACTTTCATTTTCATTCTGTGACAGCGGTACGAAAGTGATTGCACAAAATCTTGGCTTGGTTCACAATGCTTTCAGATATACATTTCATATGCTCGGGGGAACAATCCGGGACCAGCATATACTGTCAAAAAATTATTTTTACATGTTACTGTGTACCGGTACTCAGTAAAAGCAAAGAGTATCAGCATCAGTGATGCTACGTTTAGTATAAAATATCACTCTATTTTGTAACATCGCTAATATCACTAATAATGTAACATAATGCCAATAGTTAACAGTAGGTACTGTTAACTATTGGCATTATGTTACATTATTAGTTACACACGAACACTTGATGAAGCATCAAAATAACTAAATGCGCCAATTGAAGAAATTACAAACAAAAAATGAACAATGTATTGAACGAGTTGTACCACTATGTAGTTATTCTGCGGTTGTTTACCACTTTCCAGATGTCACGAGGGATTGCTATTAGTGATGGACGATTTTAAAATTTCAAAACTCGATCGATTTCGATTCGATTTTTTGAAGAAAATCTAGATTTCGAATTTCGATCCGAATTTTTACGTTTCGTAAAATTCGTAGAGCATTTCAAATATCGCGAGTATTGGATCACAGAGTTACGTAAGCGTACAGATGCGTACAAACGCGTACCTACAAATGGAACGCACAGACAAGCCGTCGTAGTAGGCCTAATTGCGCGTCTGCGTCTCCAGCATATACATTGCTAAGTGGCAAATCGGCGAGATCAGAGATGACGGTGACGGCCTTTTGGTGAGGGAGGGAGGCAGGTAGCAGGAAGCAGCCTTTGAAGCCACTGTGCCATCGTTGCCGCCCGTTCACTTAATCAACAGCCGGCATACGCCTATGCTTCATCCATGGACAATAGATGTCCATGCTTTATCTCACCATACCAACAGTTAGGGATGTTAAATTCGTCATCATTTAAAATTCGAATTTCGGTTTTAAAAAATTAAAAATAAATTCGAACTTCGTCACAGTCGCGGACAACGACGACACGTCGCAGCAGTCGATAAGTGGATGAAAACGAACAGACAATCCGCGATAGTCCGCCGATAGGTCGCTCTGAAGTCGCGTGTGGTCTCTCTCATCTCCCGGCCGCCTGACGTGGCGGCAACCGACTCGACTGTCTGCGCCGTCAACGCGGCCAGCAGCCAGCTACGCTGTTGGTGGTCCATCGTCGTAGCAACGCAACGTGGGATGTCGTGGACGGTTGACTTTACTCACCCACTGTCGCCGGCTGCCACCCAACGGCAATTCGAATTATAAGGCCTAAATTCGACAAAGGGATTTATTGACAAACGATCTACAGTGTCTTATTTATTTCACAACCCTAGACAAGATTAACACCATAGTTATATGCGGTCCGCCACGGTTGGTTGACCGCACACGGCGACGGAAAGTGTGGTCGTTCAACCGTGACGAGCTGATTACATAACACGCACGGGCATCGCGGCATGTCCGCTGATGCCGTCGCTTCGCCAATTAGGAACGCTTTTGGTGAATTATGGCGAGATCTCGCGCATGTAGACCTAAGTCTAGCATTGGGCAAAATCTACAGCAGATATCGGAAAAAATCTACATTTCGATTTTTTTAGATTTCCAGAAAAAATCTAGATTTTCGATTTCGAATTCGGGAATCGTCCATCACTAATTGCTATACAGAAAGGAAACAATTCAGCAGACAACAAATATGTCCGAATTGGGCCTCCCTAGGGATGGCCTTCGGATAACTAGCATATTCAAAACGTTTGTAGAAAGGTTCTTCAGAAACGTCTGGGGCACAGTGCCTCACAAAACAGCTCCCAATAAAGCAGAAGCCAAAGACAAGCATTGTGGAACTAAGAATAGCATGACGGTCACCAAATGTTGACAATCAGTGTTCACAACCAACCACTGGTGGTGACTGTCTTCCAAATTTCATTTAGATATATTCAGCCATTTCTGATATTCACCACAAACACATTGACAATGAATCCCATTAACATAGGGAATGTCATAACAATATTACTCACTTTCTCGCATTCAATTTCAGACAAGTTTTGTTCAGGAACACCACGTTCCTTCAGAAACTGAATAAGTTCATCCATCTTCAATCTGACAAAAAGCAATAGTATTTCAATCATTTATCAAAATGCGGTGAAACTGAAAGCAAGTTCACATTATATATGTATTTTGGTAGCTAATATCTGTTGACAGTCTACTTTCTTTCATTATTACCTGCACACCACATGGCACATATGTCTGTTGAAGTTTCACTACTGTCACAGCAAATCCGAATGTTGTCTCTCAGACACGTGCCCATGTTGAGGCCAAGAAATTACAAAGATCATCCCAAGGGATAACCTACACCCAGAGCACTGAAAACAATAGGGTAACAAAAATGCACTAATGTTCTAAAATGAAGCACCATTTACGGTGATTGTTACTAAAGAAGTACTCGTAAGACAAAGACATGTCTAGTCTGCCACTTGTCGGCCGTGTGTGACCAGTGTACCAGTTCAACAACCATCTGTATACCTACTGCAGTGACAAATACAGTGACCTGAGCTGCATCCGTTCTACCGTGCCTTGATCAACACTACATCGCACGCATCTATACCTGCTGGAATATACTCTTACTACACTTAATTTGACTTTGCGTTTCTTTGGTTTAAACTGTTGTTTGTAGCTTAACTAAGTACAAAAATCAGTATAAACGAATGTGTTATGTATCTGTTATGGTTATTGCTTTGGTTCAGTTTACTTTCGTTTGACTGACTTGGGGTCATCTGGAGTGTGGCTGGAACCGCGTGAGATAGTGGCGGCAAGCTGACAATATAGCAGCTGTAACATGACTTTCTGAGTTAGTGACTCATTTTTACACAATACCGGCTTGTGACAAACAGAGAGACAGATGGACGGACACACATGTGCATCACAGCTTATACACGCTGGTTAGTGATAGGACAAGATCGGCGATCTAGCGCTAAGAATCAAAATATTACTAGTGCAAGATCAGCGATCTTGCACTAACAAAAGTTGATATAGGAAGATCGGCGATCTAGTAGTAGCAAAATTTGCCAGCAAAGTGATAGGACAAGATCGGTGATCTAGCGCTAAGAAACAAAATATTACTAGTGCAAGATCAGCGATCTTGCACTAACAAAAGAAAAGTTGATATAGCAAGATCGGCGATCTAGTAGTAGCACTAACCCTTAGATCTTGAACCCTAACCGACCCACGAGGCGTTATAATACTGAATGAGTACTAGAATATTGAACGGCACATTTATGATGGTTTATACTATAACTGGAACTAACCCGTAAATCGCCGATCTTGCTATAGGGGGCTATCAATGCTATAACTGGCAGTCTGGCACTATAACCCTTACTCCTGAACCATAACCGACCCATGAAGCGGTATAATACTGAATAAGTACTAGAATAGTATTAACAAAATTTGCTATAACTGGCACTAACCCTTACTCCTGAACCCTAAGTCCCTAACCGACCCATGAGGCGGTATAATACTATATAAGTACTATAGGCCTACTGAACGGCACTTTTATGATGGTTTATGCTATAACTCGCACTAACCCGTAAATCGCCGATCTTGCTATATCAACTTATGTTAGTGCAAGATCGCTGATCTTGCACTAGCAATATTTTGTTTCTTAGCGCTATATCGCCGATCTTGTCCTATAATTATCGATACACGCTATGCAGAGTAAAAACTGCTCTTACGGTAAAATGTCTTCAGTGCACGTCAGCTGAAATATCCGCGTCTGCGTTACAGTATTGATTTTATATTCAAATTTAACAGCAAAAACTAGCAAAATATGGCTCTTCGTTTAATATGGAACGGCGCATTCAGCATTTTACCCGTCACATTAAATTCCGTATATTCCATTCCGCATTTTGGGTCGGTATAATCTGCATACATGCGTACGCGCATACGTGTAAGGGGTAATCTGCATACGAAATCTGCGTAAACTGTACGCTGTTTACCCTTGGCAGCTCCTCATCCTAACCCTAACCCTAACCGACCCTAATCTTGTACGCAGATTTTGGTATGCAGATTACCCCTTCAACGTACACATGTACGCAGATTATTCCTGTCCACGCATTTTACCAATACCCTTACGGTTAGGGTTACAAGACACAGCAATCACCAGAATCACCTAGGATTCCTCTGATAGAGCTTGCGGGCGTTGATGGCGGTCATGCTAAATGACGCGCACAACGCTAACAACGCGCACACCGACTAAACAGGCAATTATAACGGTGTCGTGTGGGCGACGCACGCGTCGACCGATAATCACCGCATCTCCCACCCGCGCTGTCCGCGACAGTCAGTCCAACTTACACAACGCTCACACCAGAGCAATTAACTGTCGTCTGACCACCGCAGACGGCGATCAGTCCCGTTAGGCCTAATAGTTAACTCACTCAGCCAAGCGGACGACCGTTACTCCATACGGCCATGTGCCAGGTGCTTTTTAGCATGACCCTTTCTTGGAAGAAAGACGTCTTTCTTCGTCTTTTCGGTATTCCTGACCTGACCTAAATTCCACATCGGGTTCCCGGTGTGCGTATGAAATGCTGAACGTACATACCAAATACCTTCGCTGCCTATTTACATTCTGCTCCATAAATTATTAATTTATTATATTACATACTGTTGTTCTTGTAATATGGCAAACAGCAAAGAATAGGTATTACTCAAGCGACAAAAAAACATAGATAAGAACGTAGAAGTTCATTACTAGTATCCACCAAACTCTTCTTAAATATTATTGTAACTCGTGCGCACGAGATACAAGTCGTGCGCACGAGTTGTATCTCGTGCGCACGAGTTACAATTTTTTTTTATTTGCGCATGTCCCTTCTCGGCTTCCGTAAAAAACAGAACACAATTGCTCAACATTATAAATCAAACCCCAAAAATTTTTGGAAATATGTCAGTTTTAAAACCAAACATACAGAAAAAGTTGGTGAC
>Ga0209145_1000169_pt1 | contig 12695 bp, 9 predicted proteins | sample WorMetfiPIANOSA2_FD_187396 | JGI IMG/M metagenome (GOLD analysis project Ga0209145, IMG submission 187396) | Marine gutless worms symbiont microbial communities from Max Planck institute for Marine Microbiology, Germany - Olavius filocauda... | ecosystem: Host-associated > Annelida > Digestive... | reverse complement strand
AGCTAATAGACTAAATAGAGTGGTTAACACTGGCGCATGGACTGGTCCGATAAGCATCGGGTCGGGTGGATTGCGGCGTCGGTTTCGTTCTGGGAAACGTTTACACTGTGGAGACAGAGAAACGACGACGTGGTCGGTCGGTGCCTGCACGGCCGCTGGTCGCTGCTACTGTGTACATGGTAGCCTGTCTACTACAAACACGTGCTGCTCCGCGTGGCACGGCACGGCCTGGATTTTGAGCCCTGACTCATGACGCGTTAAAACGCTTCCTGTCGGTTCCGCAGTGTCTGCTGGGATGCCGGCATGAAGATGGATTAGTGCGGACGTACGAGCGGATGAAGGGTGCAAGCCAGGTTCATTGGCTTGGCGGTTTATTCGCTGAACAGATGTGCCGTGGCCGACTGACCCAGCAACGCAATGTCACCGGTCGACTATGCCATCTAGTGGTTCACATGTATACAGGAGCTTTAGGTACTGCGTTGTGCTTGCTGTCAGTTGCTCTAGCAGCTGCTGGATGAGTGAAGTTGAATATGAACTGCTGATAGTGAAGTACGGTAGACTGTAATGTGTAGCAGAAAACGTTCACCGTAACTAATGACTTTCGGTGTGATTGCTCAATACTTAACACATACTGAGAGCCTGGTCAAGTAGTCCTATTATATAGGACTACTTGGCCTGGTCCATGGATTGATTTCACTGTAAAGCTGTGCACAGTGAACTGAACTTCCATGTATTCAGTGAGACGTTGATAAATGCTGATGCTGGCTGCTTCTGCTTGGCAGATTCCTCACTTTGTTTATGGTTATCAACACCATCTCAGCCTCCGGGATAGGTAAATAAGTAGCAGCTTTTCAGAGAGTGGCTCAGTCACAGTGGTCATTTCGTGTTTAAAACATGCCCAAGTTAATGCATTTTCAAACAAGTTAACACTGCTTTATGGTGCTTGGTAACCTTGACATTTCACCTTTTGACTTTAAAATGTCACACTTACCAAGTACAGTCTGTGTATCATATTTGAACTTTCTATGTCATTTTATTCTTAAGTTATAAACCCTGATGCCAAACAGATGGCAGCAATAAGTTGACATGACCTTGACTTTTGACCTTTGTGGCCTTGTGACTTTGTCCTTTGGAACTTCAAACTAACCTGTGCATTACACTGTTTACGTTTCCCCTCAACTTTGGGCTAAGTGCCGCCATGAGACAGACAGACAGATGGACACTGGACAGACTGGCTGCAGTCCATAGTGTGGCCTTATAAAGATAAGGACCACGTAATAACTATTTGTGGTTGTTTTATAGCTCCCGAGATTCAGTGAATTTATGTCTTATAAATTCAAGCAGTTAACACTGTTTGCTGTTCAGAATTTACTGGCAGCAACAATAATGCAAGGAAGTCCAGTCAACAAGCGTGTCGTGGAGAGAACAGTGAGTTCAGATTGCAGAAAGTTAGACGACTGTAACAGCAAGGTAATACTAGTTGTTGTTTTTTGTAATGTTGCTGCTAGGGATGTGTATGTCATTGTGATCAGTTTTTGTTTAACTGGCTTATCATTAGTGCTCATCGTGGGATAGCTGGCCTCAAAGGTCTTTGTAGCATAAACTTTGAGGATTGTAGGAGAGGAATTTTTGCAGTCTGCAGTGCCGCATGTCCTTCATGTCGGGTGTTAGCACTGTTGATGCATTTTCATCGTATGCATTGTTTTTAGGTGCTGAATATCATATTTTTTGTTTATCATAGTATAATGTTGTTTGTGTTCATTGCATGTGGGCAACTGTAGGTGTGTGGCTACAATTGAAGCTGGCTTTATTTTATTATTAATTATTAGTATGATGTTATTTTTGTATGATTCAGTTTTACAATCAAATTGATAGTTTGCTAAATTAATTATCAGTTTCTGCTATCGTTGCTAAAAATAACATGTACTTTGGATTGGTAGAATATATCCTGTTGGTAATAAGTGCAGTGAGTGTAATGTGTTGGTTGTTTTAGTCACAACACAAAGTTGATGTTGTCAGTGAACGGAAGAGTCCAAGTGCTGTTCAGATTCAGAGACAAGTCATGACGCATTTATCTCGGAGTGGATCGGCAAAATTTCCCAAGCTTGAAGACTGTGCACATTTCCATTATGACTTTATCAGCATTGGCAGCATACAAGTAACATTGCAGCCAGTCAAATTTGTCTTTACTGTTAATACAGCTTGTTAATAGGACTTCTGTTGGAATGTTTATTTCTCAATATTCTATCATAAGAGTCATCATCAGTGTAACACATGTTGTCTTCAGTGCTTTGATGCTGTTGGTTGGGCGTCAGGAATGGTAATTGCCCTGTAAAAATTACTGCTTCAGCGTTCTGCAGAGGTTGCCCTGGAGTTCTTTGGGGACCGCTAGTTAACAGTTAACCCAAACTTGAAAATGGCTTTATAACGGTTGTGTGTCATCAAGATGAAACATGCGTATGAATCACAAGTCAGATACGTGAGTGCACAGCACACTGTCATGGAGTGTGGAGTGATAGTTTAGATATCAGAAGTCCTATAAACTAAACCTGTAGCTGGTTGGCGTCGTGTGTGTGTGGTTGTGTGTGTTGTGCTGGATTTACGTATTTACACGCACACTCTACAGCCTGAAAAGAAGAATGTTCTAGCTTGTACTTGGTGACCAATTACGATTACCGTACCAGGTTACTCATGACATAGTAAGACTGAGACAGAATGGGTGTGTGTTGTGATAGGTGAGCTTGTATGAAGACGACACTAGTCAGGATAAGTCACACGGTGCACAGGTGACAGGTGATGGTGACTGCTCCGATAGCATTCCATTCTGCCTCCAAGTCAGTTCAGCCGCCAATCATGCACCGTGGATCATACAGCGTACTCTTGCTAGGTGGGTTCTCGTTTCTGTGCAGTAGTGACAAGCATGTTTAATTATTGATAACTGTAGGGCCATTTATGAAATTATTGCTGTATTAATGTAAATATGCCCCTTACATAATTGCATTGTCGTAAAATAAACCTGAATTTATAAGATAATATAATATTATTAATATTTAGAATTCATGGATTTGGGATTTAATGCTGCAAAATTGTAATGTAACATAACAACTAAAGAAAATGTATTAATTGAAAGTAATCTGATCTGTGCCTTACCAACAGCAGTTTTTTCCAGTAACAGTTAAGAAATATGACTCATGAGCATGCCTGCTAACTGGCTTTTCTGATCATCTGTTTGCAATTGTACAAGTACCAGCAGGGTAGAAGTACTGTTGTTTGATGTGCTAGCCTCAAAACGCTAGATCAACAGCTTCATCGTTGTGTTTACGACCGCAAGTACAGTCTCCTGCCGTGTGTTGGCCGTGATTTCTGTGATCATTTCAACTCCGTCCACCACTGCGGCAGTTTTTCACCTGTTAGTATATGTATTATCCACGGATTGTACTGTCTTAGTTCTGTGTATATTTACTTAGCAGTGACTTGTCTGTAGAGTTTGAATGTTGTTAAGATCGTTACAACTTTTGTGATATTTTTTCTTTGTTAGTATTTATTCATTGTGTGATGTTTGTAGTACTATCAACAATTTCTTATAACTATGCCTGTTGCATTGATTTCTGTATTTTCATTAGGTATTATTTAAAATATCGGTGTTTGGTTATTATGCTTGTGTTAGGATCTGAAGCATGCACTAACACTATATTTTAATCGATTGTCATCGATTGCTGGAAATATGATCAATTGTGGAGCAGTACTGAACTGGTTTGAGGCAAGCAAAATTCTGCGTTTCACAGCCTGTCATTTATTGAATATTTTCTGATTTATGAGTATTTTATACAGGATTGGCAAGTTTTTGCCCAGTTATGGGAAAAACAATTCTTATGGTGGTAAAACCATCCTGGCAGAAATTAATAATAAGCATTTTTTGTTGTACAGAAAATACTATTAAATACCACAGAATGATATGTCAATAATCATCAGTATGTATTGCATGTTTTGTTGTTGCGTAATATTCAGTATTCATTTACTTACTTTTTAGTTTTTTTTATCTGAAGTACTGTTTAGTACGGTACCACAGTTTTACTGTGGTTTTTACCATTTTTCCACTGCCCTGGCAAAAATACTTTTGCCGTGGCAATGTGCCAACCATGTTTTATAACACATGTATGTATATGCATTATGCAGTCATTTTTCTTACAAAATAGTTTTCTTCTGATTCTTTAATGCGTACAATACATGTTTGTTTTTTGGTTATACAGTAGTTTGCATTTTGTATTTTTGACTAAAATAGTTAAAAATTTGTGAGTTATTGTTACTATTAGAAACTAATGCTGTAGTTAGACATGTTCATTGCATGAATTACCGTGTTGGTAGTTAACGAGTCCTTACGTTTACTGCTGCATAACTTGTACATATGATATATTTAACCAGCTAGTGAAAGAACAGACATGTTTTGATGCTGTAGATGGACAATCGTGGCAACAGGATAATTGTTTCTGATACCGACTCGGCAATTAATACGCCAGCCATTGGTGCGGCACACGTTGTAAACAGCTACGCTGCAAAAGCACCGGATGAACTGTCACTTGAGGTGACTGTTTCAGCAGTAGTATTACTGATAATTTTATCATTTAACTTTTAGCTACAACTTTCAGATGTTTGCTTACGTAAATATTATGTTTGTTTTTAATAATAATAATAATAAACATAAACAGACATTTCAACATGCCATATTAACTAAAAATGTTGTGTATGTTGTTAAATGACCGAAAGTGATTTGTCATTTATACCTACTTGACTCTTTATACCTACATCACTACACTGCGTGACTGGTCCAAAATGACATGCAGTTAATTATTTGTAGAAAGACGCTGTTGTTGGTACTTTTGCTAGTTGTCAATCAACAGCAAAAACAAACACATATGTACTTGTGTTGATTGTGAATGTGCTGCTGACGTTTTTCTTTTGTGAACAGGTCGGAGACATTGTGTCCATTATAGATATGCCGCCTGCTCACGAGAGCTCATGGTGGCGAGGCAAAAACCGGTTTGAGGTAATTATTGTTTTGCCAGTTTCATGATGCTTTGATGCAAAGTGATTTCCACTGACACCGTTTCACACATGATGGAACAACCAGAATCAATAATGTGCTGATAATTGCTGAATTAACATTAATGAGATGACCACTCGGCAGTTTTGTTGGCTGATGAGCGCCAAGCCATTGATAATCAACTTTGATTATGCTGTAAGGAACTGTTTTTGCTTTGGTAAAACAGACTGATAGTTGACAGGTTGTAGTAGAAATTTATATTGTTATTAACATCTTACTGTGTAATGGCTACTGCAGACTGTCGCCATAACAAACAAATTGTTCAGACATTACAGTTGCACTATATTTACGATTACAAGCCAAGTCAACTCTGGGATAGAGCGAAAAACGTGATTGTTTGCCATGGGGTGGCCAGTCAGAAGTCCAGGCCTTAGATTTTACATTTTGTACCTAAGGAATCCAGAGAGAGAGAGAGAGCAGTCCTAACGTACTTAGTATATCTTGTATGTTGCAGATGACAGTCAGTTAGTACAGCATCTGTCTGTCTCATGTTGACTTGGACAGTTTTGCACTTTTTCAAATTGTTTTATGCACAATTTATTTGCCTGTTATTGAAACAGACCCAATTCATACTTCTGTTCTGAACTCTGAGCTGTAACTAAATCCAATCCAGTGAAACTGGATTTTAGGTGCACAATATTGAAATCCAGTATCCATAAATCTGTCCATTCCTAATTTAAACAATTGTCAGATCTGTTGTGTTGTATTTGACTAGATGTACTGCTGATAGAGCCTCGCTGCAGCAACTGTGTGACAAATCTGTAGGTTGGCTTTTTCCCATCTAGCTGTGTGGAGGTGATTGGAGGCAGCAGTGTTCCTGAGTGCATTGCAAGCAAGCTGTCACAAGTTCAGGTGAAACCTGGTAAGCAACTATTGACCTTTAGTGCTTTTACACTGTTGGTTGGGTCATCTGATCAATAAAATCATCCCGGATATGACCTGTAATGTGTTTGGTGGGACGTTAAACCCTACTTAATCAATCAGTCATGGCAAGCATTGCTGTTGCTGAATGCTGATGCTTGTTTGTTTCAACTGTGACACATTTTCCAGTATGCCAGCAATAGTTTAATTTTGGCAGAGATGTCTCTGAGTCACAGTGCTCAGTGGATGATTTACTTATTACTGACAGTATTATGTTTGATGTAGTTTAGTGAAACATTTAGTTGAATTATGAATTATGAAAAACCTGCATCGGTGTTAAAAAGTAACAATGAGATTGTTATTTTATTATTATTATTATTATTACTATTTCTGCACATGCTAGCAAAAATCGTTAGGCTAAAAGTTAAACAATTATGGTTGGATATGAACATGCACATAAGAGACATTTGCATGCTGGATGGCAATGGAGAGATGTTGAAAGAGGTGAATGGTTTCAAGTGGATTATCTGTAACATCTGATGTGTGTCTGCCTATTTCCTGGGTCAACTCAATGGCCTGAGCAATAGCATGCCACGAACCCGAAGTTTCAATAACGAGGGAACAAATTTTTATTATTATTATTTTTTGTTTTTGTTATTATTATTATTATTATTATTATCGTTATTATTTTAAATGACCACCAGCACAAAGCCTGTGGGCATAAATATTCGGTTCAGGTGCTGCCGCACCTGGTAAGTTACCTGGTAAGTTATTATTATTATTATTATTGTAATTGTAAACGAATCACTGTTGTAGAATGTCAGTTTGTTTTTGGGACGTTAAACCCTACTCTACTACTACTATTGCACTAGAGTTATTGATTATTATTTACGTGTTGTGCAGTTCTTCGCAAGCGTGGTAAGCTGATAGTTCGACTGCGAGCTTTCTTCTCTTCACGGCCAGAACGCACTAGATTGAAGCGGTCGGGTATTGTGAAAGAGCGAGTATTTGGATGTGACTTGGGTGAACACCTACTCAATTCAGGGCATGATGGTAATTGTTGTCATCATTGTCAAGCAAAATATTGCATTTCTTAGAGACTTTCATTTTAGCGTTGTGACACTGGCTGTATACTGTATAATGTAAATGCATTTTTTATTTTTATTTATTATTATTATTTTTTGCTTGTTTGTTTTATGTACTTTGTGTACGATATCATTATAAATAATTCATGGCTTTGTCATTGTTATTGTATTGCAGTAATGTACTGCTGTGAGTTTTTATTTTAATCGGCCTGTTTGTGTTCACCGCAAGTAACACGGTGTCTCATAGGAAAGCCCTTGGAAAGTACCTTTTAATGTCATGCACTGTGCTTGGACATTACCATCTGCAAGTTGGAACATTTTAGGACTACAGGAGCACAGTAGTGTTTGGATGCTGTGTTTGATACCACCAATAACTAGTAGTTTTCAGCTGCAATCAAACTTGGATTGCTAGGCTGTCCATTGCTGTAACTATATAGGTCTCAGCAATATACGAATGAGTCCATCACCATAACCACCGAGCTGAAGGATCATAGAATTAAATGCCCTTCCAGGGATGCTTATCCAATTTTTCTTCTTCTTGCTTATGCAATTAAGACCCATAGTTGGTCAGCCAGCAATATATGCATCATCAACAGAGTGAAGCTGGAACAGACCACCATTCAGCTCCCTAAGTGGGCAGGATTCGACGATGTGGGACATCGTTTGGGTCTCACCACAGGAGCACAGATCAGTCTGTAAGACGCCATGTCTTTCTACAGGCTCCGCAATGCCCTTGACCGGTGTTAATTGGCCCTTGAGCCAATAGTGTTAAAGCACTGACGAATTTAGCGTTAATGTAATTAGATGACAAACTAATTTGCGTCACAGCAGTGTAACAGTCTGTGTAAATATTGACTGTTGTCGGTGTACAGTACCCATTGTCTTGAAGTTTTGCTCGGAGATGATTGAGACGTATGGTGTTGTGGACGGCATCTATCGTCTCTCCGGCATTTCATCAAACATCCAGCGATTGAGGTTTGTAGTCTGGCATATCTTCATGTGTGTATTGGTGCATTGTGCATGCAGATGATTGCGTTGTGTTTGTTGAGCATGGTCACTAGGGCTATACGAAAATCACAGTGACAAATTTAAAAAATCATGGCACACTTTTTAAAAAATCGCCAAATTCTACTGAAACCGTTTTTCACTCCGTAAATTGTGCTGTGTTTCAGACTTTTGCTCAATAAATGGAATTATCAGTGTTCGTCATCATTGAACATTGTTCTTGAGTAACATGCTAACAGTTTCAGTAACTATATACAGAAGGCAACCAACTGTCGTGTCAGTGTCACAAATTGCTGTTCCTCAACACAGCTGAGGGTCTGGTGCATCAAATTATAACTATGGCTCATTAATAATGCAATTTCTCGTGATCTACAAAATGCCGGAATTTCAAACGTTATATGCAAAGAGCATGTGGTACAAGGTCGATGCCCATCTATTTAAAATGTGAAAAAATTGTCGGTAAATATAGAAAAGTAAAAACATGTAGGTGCCAATTAACTTTTGCTGAATTACTATAATCTGATTCACTAGGTGGCGCAACATGTCTGGTGACATTTAATATTACGGCGCATTTAAATGTCTGGTGACATTTAGAATGATATTATATAAAGAATTGTCAGAATTACTGCTGAATTCATTATATTTACAGTTACACAAAATTAACTATGAAATGATAGTTTTCCTGTAAAGATAATGGAAAATATATATGCGGTGCTGTGCAGAGCATGGTGCTGATAGGTACTTTTTCAAAGTGTTACTTGTGGTGAACGCCCAAAACAAGCTGGCAAAAGCACTGTAATGCATACAGCAGTTATGTGGAAACCTGAATCAATGACAGATGGTAGCAGTCCGGTGTTTTCTAGTACAGGTGATCAGTACTAGATTTTGCAGTGTGTTCATTTATTTTGATATGCACCAAAGCAACATGCCTAGATGAAATCCTGAAGCTGTGCTGAGGATCCCAGTAATGAAGTCACATCACACTTAATACATAAGTTGCCCTTGAATTACTCCTGTCCTATGTATTTGATTGTGAATGCAGAAATCAGCTCTGTATTACTTTGTGTACTTACTGTTGTATTTTTTGTTCATAAAGATGCATTTTGTTTTTGGAAAAACGTTTAGCAGGTAAGTTATTTACTTAATTTGCTGTGCCGTGTACCATATAGTAGTTGCTGATGTGATGTTGTAAATCTGTTGTCATGTAGAAATGAGTTTGATGATGATCGCACGCCACTATTGAATGATGACATTCACGTACGTGACATTCACTGCGTGAGCTCACTGCTGAAATTGTACTTCCGTGAGCTGCCAAATCCACTGCTTACATACCAGCTCTATGGCAAATTTGTGGTTAGTTTTATTTATATTGTGGTTTATTTCGAATTTACTTCTTTGTGGTCAATATGTCATCGTTGTTGTTATTGTCATCAACGTTGCCAGCACAAAGTGGTCATGGTTATACAGTACACTTATCTTGTAATGCCACAATGCTGTGATTCCCACTTCAGTATTCCAGTCATTGCTTTTGAGTACAGTAAGGGTACCACAAAATTTTTGCTGTTGATGATGTAGATATCTACAGTATGTGTGTGTGTGTGTGGAAAAAGTGGGTTCCTTGAGTCAAAATACTGGATGTTGTTATTAATTTGTGGAACTAAATCAATCACGTACATATATGTATCGTCTTGGAATAGAGAGACACTGGAATGAAACTGAAACAGTTCCTGTCCCGTCCCGATTCAACAAATCCATTCCCGTCCCATTTCCGTGAGTTGAAATGGGAGTGAAAACCATTCACGTCCCATCCGCGGACTATTAAACCGGTCCCGTCTCGTGGCATCCCCAATGGACAGTTTTAGTCAGGCCTAAGAATGTATTTCCATTCGCCTATTAGGCATGGTTAATATTGTACATTAATTATTATACAGATGACTGTATATGCTTATCTATATAGCGTAATTAATGCATTAAAATTAAAAGTGCACAATAGTTAACTTTTTATTGCGAACTTCGGGACTGTATGGCAAACCGTTCCAGCCAGCATCAGAACCTATCCCAACAGTCTTGTGGAATTGGAATGAATTTTCAAATCCATTCCCGCAGGACCCATGGGATTACCGTGATAATGTCGCTCTCTATCTTGGATGCCAGTGAGTCTGAGCCATCTTGTCTCTGTGGCATTGTTAAATCAGAACTGATATTCTGTAAATAAGCAAGTAATAGCATTTAGAAGGCACTAATCTTACAGCCTAAATAGTCACAAAAACGCCATGTCATGTCCTGTAGGCCAGACAAAATAATATTGTCTTTAGTATGCTATGGAATGTCCCAGCGTAGTTGACGACACATGCAGGGTTGGTGGCAGGCTGTTCCAAACAGAAGGTCCGGAGACTGCTAAAATGTGTGATATATCGATAGCAGTGTTATGCAGCTGAAAAACTGTTGATTGCAGACTGCAGTGCAAGATGACGACAGTGATCGCAAGCTTATTAGAATGCACGACGTCATTGACCAGCTGCCACCACCTCATCATCGGTAAATAGTCGATACTTAATGTTTTGCTGATTGTAATATTTGCTGCTCAGAAAGTGTGTAAAATGATAAAATAATACATCGTTAAAATTTAAATTTGTGAAGCTAAAAGTTTTCATATTATTGTGTTGTTGAATACAAACAAATCAGTATACTTTATGTCTGCAAATTGCTAAAGGCTATACAGTTGTCATCATGAACTATATACATTCTACTTCCTCAGAACATCCTTTTTTATTACTAGATGATTTCGTGATGTGCTGTGGCTGTAAGAATGTGCAGATATCAGTTGAGTTAGAAGAACTGAACTGAAGAAGCTACAGCTTGTGGCTGTGTGGTTTGTTCAGTGACGTGTACATAGTTGTATGATATGATGCTGTTGTTGTGTAGCACGTGTGCATTTCTGATGCGACACCTGTCACGTCTGGCGTCATTTAGTGTAAAGACTGGTATGACATGTAAAAATCTGGCAATTGTCTGGGCACCAAATCTGCTGAGGTACTCTGCTTCAGTGAGAAATTGTCACTTTTGAATGTAAAATTGTGTTAGAGATTAGTTTTGCTTTCAGGTGGCTATGTTAATTGTGTACAGTTATGATCAACCATAAGTGATAGGTTACTGATGACGCCCACATTAGCAACTTTACTCCACATATCATAACAGCATTTTCTCATTGTGAGTTTGGGCTTGTATACTTGTACAAAAAAGGTTAATTTACATTGTTAACTATTAACATGTTTTGGTTAATTAAGTTAGTATTAATTGTATGTTTGAATTTTGTACTTTACAACAACAACAACACCAACTGTTAATTTGATCAGAATAGCAATGTTTAATGGTCTGTGAGTCCACTAACTGGATACGTATGCTAATTATGCTTTTTGCACTGTGTGATTAAAAGACTACAAAGTTGTCAAATAGAATCCAAGTGTCTGATAATAAAAATGGAGTTAAAACTTGGCTTATACTTATATCTACACTGTAAATGTCTACCAACAGGTGCAAAGATTTGGAGCAGCAGGAATGCAGTCTGGCTGCCCTGAAGAACGTCGGTGTACAAGCCGTTGTGACAGAATTCCTCATCAGTCATGCTGACATTCTCTTCACCGACAACTTCATGAACAGGAGACGAGAACACGCAGCAGGTTGACTTTGCTCTTCTGCTATCATTGCTTCTTACCAGAAAACGTTTATTTTGTTTACGAGTGATTGTACTTCAACTAGTGTGGCATGGTGGCATAGTGATTGGTTAGGACGTCGGACTTGCAACCAATAGGTTGCAGGTTCGAGTCCCGGCCACTCCGTTTCATGTGACAACCCTGGGCAAGTTGTTCACACACATGTGCCTCTGTTTCCCAAGCAGTATAAATAATTACCGGCACAAGCTGGGAGTTAAACAGTCACTCCATGCGACCACTGGCCCATGGAATGCTGCTTCAGCTGTGGTATCTGACTGAGGGCTACAGAAATGGAGATAGTGCCGCCCTATGTGCCCTTGTGGCTCGGGAAGGACTTTAGCTTTTAGCTTTAGTACTTTTCTACTATGTGTTACTTTGAGCAACCATAGTGGATGATAGGCTTCAATCTATAGTTAGCGCTGAGGCCAGCTATAAGTGTTACACTACACACTCATTCACTCACTGAAGGGTTACCCGGTGCTCGTTACTTCAAGTATGATTACTGTAACAAATGTAACATTGTCTAACTATGTGAGTACGTGTGGCATGGTAGTGTGATGGTTAGGGCATTGGACTTGTGACCAAGAGGTCACTGTTCCACTGCTGGCCGTTCCACTTGCATGTAACAACCCTGGGCAAGTTGTTCACACACACACACACACATTGCCTTTGTCATCAAGCAGTATAATTTTTACCAGCCAAAGGGCGATGATGATGCTTTGCAGCTAGAAAGTAACCATAGGTCTGGCGTCGCACTGGTCATGCGTCATAGACTCAGTGGTATATCCACCTACGGGCTCAGTGGCCTAAGAAAGAAGATGAGCACCTTGTCTATGCTCCTGTGGAATATAGCACCTTTACCTTTCAATGGTGGATCCAGGACTTTCGTTTGGGGGGCCAGGTCTATGCGCATTGGGGTGGGGTTTGGGG
>Ga0209145_1000168_pt1 | contig 12731 bp, 14 predicted proteins | sample WorMetfiPIANOSA2_FD_187396 | JGI IMG/M metagenome (GOLD analysis project Ga0209145, IMG submission 187396) | Marine gutless worms symbiont microbial communities from Max Planck institute for Marine Microbiology, Germany - Olavius filocauda... | ecosystem: Host-associated > Annelida > Digestive... | reverse complement strand
CATTAAAACAGTAAATAAAACGTGGATGTGAATTATTGAGTAGAAAGAGCAATGTGGTTCGTCACGGCGGTATCAGCACCAGCCTCCAGGTGCTCCGACATCCTCGGCTGCAAACACCGTACATGTCAGCAGTGCTGTCAGCATGCGCATGATGCTGCAGAAGCTGGCAACTCACATCTGGCCTAGAGATCAGTCGGGTCTTCGTTTCCGAGTTGTTGTAGCCATGTCACTGCTGATTGGTGCTAAGGTACTGCTAATTCTTCTGCAGTATTCATTTCATGTGATGTAGGTGCAGGATTAGTAACTGCAGTTCTGGACTGTGGAATAATGATATTCAGTGGCCTAACAAGGCTAGCATTACCAGTGCTGGTGTGAACTAACCCTGCTGACATGACATGACCAGCTGTTAGTAGTGCCTCATATGTAATGTAGCATGGATGAATGATGCCATACATCATGGATGTCTACACCTTGATTTACAATGACAATCAGACTGTGAAGTTTTTGTGCATACAGAATTAGTGTGTGTAAAACTACAGTAAAAGTAGTAGTGAAATCTGTGTTGCTGTTTGACATGGTGGCGTAGTGGTTAGTAAGTAGCAGGTTCGAGTCCCGGCCGCTCAGCTTCATGTACAAACTGGAGCAACTTGTTCACACACATGTGCCTCTGTTCAGCAAGCAGTATAAATTGGTACCAGTGCAAGCTGGGAGCTAAACAGGCACTCCATGCGACACACTAACCCCTTGTTTTATGTCCGTGGACTTGCAGCTTTGGCTATGGAAACGGAGATCAGCGCCGCCCTATGGCTATGGGCCCTTGTGGCTTGGGAAGGACTTTAGCCTTAGCTTTTTAGTTTGGTATTATTTTACGCAAAAGCTGCATAACTACGTATTGCCACTAACGTAGTAATTGTGATTTGAAGTTTTACTTTGTTTTGTTAACAGATCCTGAATGTACAAGTGCCATTTATATTTAAGCATCTCGTTAATCACCTCAATGATCCGTCGGAAGTTTTGACGATGTTGACTCCACAAAACACGATCATCACTGCAGCTACAGCTCTTGTACTTGGCTGTAAGTTTACTGACATTTATTTAGTGTTTATACTCCCACTTATGACACTCTAAGGGTACAGTAGTCACAGATGATGCAGGAAATATATTAGGTTGAGCCCAATCTATATTTCATTGTTGTACATTGGCATAGTCCGGATTTATGATTGGGGGTCCTGGTGTCTTGACTGCCAATGCTAATGCATCTCAAAAGTTAGTACTATCTGCATATTTCAAGCTTGCATAAAGTTTTTCAATTTTCAGATTGGGTGTGTTTGGGGTGTGATTGGGGTCCTATATGACCAGTGTTGTAATATGTCACGGTTACTGTTTGCTGCTTGGGGTTGTTTATGTAGGCTAAAAAAACCATTATGTTTACATGTTTATGTTGATAGATCTAAGTGTTCGTGCTTGCATGTACTGTGTGAAGTGACATTCCCGTCCACAAACAGGTCACTTAAAATGTAAGTCCTGTTGTTGGTGACAACTAACAGTCTGTGGACTGATGCTGGGAGGAACTGATTGATAGCAACCACTGGCATTGAGGACCTAGTATATTCATTTTGGTGAACGACGAAGAGATAAAGATTATGAATGTGAACTATGATGATTTTTATGCCTTTGAGTGTTATTGATTTATGTCTCTATGTATGTGTGAATGATACAGATGGCTTAGCAAGAGCAGGTGCTGCGGCTATGAACGAATTGCGCAATGCAGTCTTTGGCAAAGTTGCTCAGAGTTCTATTCGTACAGTAGCACGTAACGTGTTTCTTCATCTGCATTCACTCGATTTGTCATTCCATCTTGGCCGACAGACCGGCGCTTTGTCCAAAGCCATTGACCGAGGAACGAGGCAAGTTATAATCCTTGTCAAGATGTTGTTGCATACAGACATGATTTAATGCTTCAGTAGGTGATGATGATGAGGTCAGTGCATGTCAGCAGCCACGTGATATATGATGTTCCTTCAGTGCTTTCTGTCACTAGCATGATGTACAGCTTCCACTATTGTAAAGCCCAGCTTGGTACGGTCCTCTTTAATGTCGTCGATCCGTTTCTTCTTTGGCCTATCACTCGAATATTTGTTACATTTTATAAATTGAATGTATTGATCTGATGTTGTACTCTAGCAAAGTTCTGCAGATAGTTTGATGCGCATTAGGGGTGTCTCACGTAATGCGCTATATAAATCTACGTTACTTACTTACTTACTTACTTACAAAGGAACAGTGAATTTGGTATAAACATTTAAGTTACTGTTACTGTTGTTATGACTCTGTCGGTCGGCGTGGGTAGGACGTCTGTTTGTTTCTTTGTCTGTTTGTTAGTCTGGAGCATAACTCAAAAACAAAAGGTTCCAAAGTGTTAAATAATGACCTTGGGATATCCTACAAGTGATGTGGTTTTGGAGTTGAAAGGTTAAGGTCACAGGTCAATAAGTGCATTTTCACGCTATTCAGTGTTCAGACTTGGATAGAGAATGACCTTGGGATGTCCTACAAGTGATATGGTTTTGGGGTTGAAAGGTCAGGGTTAGGATTAGGATTAACAGCAATACGGCATGGGTTCGAACTCTATGAGTGCTTAGCTAGTTATCATTGTGTCAACTTGTGAGGCAAGTTTTGCAATGTTGTTATGCCTTCCATGCTTTGACACTGGCAGTTGGTTGTCAGGAAGGTCATCAGGCCTGTGAAAATTGCACAGAAGACCTTAGCAGAACAAAATGAGTGAGTAAGTGAGCAGAGTTGAGCATCCCACTCAACACAGATGAGTCTAAGAGTCTAAGCCATACCTTGGTGATAATGGACTATAGGCTGATTAGTGGTTAAACAAAAACTGACAGTGATAATACTTTTGCATTGTAACATTGACTGGAAATACTTCTGACCACTGGCTGTACTCGCTGACCAAATGCATTGACCACTGGATCTATGTACTGACTTCACATTTTTATATGCTTTTTATACACACACCATTTTAACAGCCATTTTCACAGTGAATGGTCAGCTGGCTGCCCATTTATGCCACAACTGTATGGGGATTGGTGCAAAAAATTTTATGTGGCCAGATACACTTCCTAATGCTGTCCAGTAGAAATCACACATTAGTTTTTGTCCTTACGCCAACTGACTTCTGAAGGAAGTGACATTTTGTATACTTTTTAGTTTCAAAAGAATAGTTACGACGTAAAACTTATGCTAAGTCCATCCACATTTTATTGTTTTTTTTTCAACTTGGTTTTCTGCTGTACGGTATTTGAAACCATCTGAAAGTCCGGATGTGTGTCACTGACTTTCGTCTCTGATGAAGTCTGCCCTCGGTCTGCCTTTACTTAGACTGTGATTTACTATTTTGTTATGTTGTAGAGGTCATTGTTAATGTTCAGTTGTGCAATGTGCATTGTAGAGGCATCAACTTTGTGCTGAGTGCTCTTGCATTCAACATAATACCAACAATATTTGAAGTTGGTCTCGTGACGGGTGTGCTGGTATGTGCTTCTTGTCATTTGGTAACTCCTAGTGTATTCTCACTTCTGATTCAGAGTTTGCTGTCAGTACATCATTCTGCTGTGCTTTGTGAATATATTGCATTCTTGTCTTTATTAGCTCGGTGTCATGGAGAATTTGGCTGGATACATGCGGTCTGCCCATTACAGGGATAGCAGCATGATGGACGCAGAAATGAGTGTGGTACAGCCTCATCAACATTAGTCATAACAGTTTCCTTGTTAAATACTTCTAAAAACTAGAGGATGGGCACTTGATAGAGTGGATAACTCACGCTGGCCACTCGATCTCCTTCAACTGAAATATGTTTTTGCACTTAGTGACCCTGTGACTTTGGTCTTTGACCTTTTGACCTAATATTAAGTGGGTAGCTAGGAGTCATGGCGATCTATCTCTGTGGAAAGTTTGGTGATTATAGTTTCAGTGCAGGAAAACACACAGACAGATGCGGATGAAAGCTTTACTCCCGCTAGTCTCGTCGGCGAGAGTAACAATACACAAATGGCATAGTATTATATTATTGATGTTGTTACACTGGCTATTTGTGTGTTGACATTAAATGTAGACAGACAATGTACATCTGCTGGTGCCTGCATGCTTTCAGAATAGTGTCACTCACAGTAAAAAGGCACTGTTACATTGACATTAAATGCTGTCTAGCATTCACATATACTTACTATAATGATGGTTATGGTAACTCATTTCTGTGTTGTTAGTATTACAAGTGCGGCGTCGAGTATGCGCTTGTATCACTGGCGTGTATTGGTGTTTACGCCACGTTCACATTGTCGGTGACTGCGTGGAGGACAAAGTTCCGTGTTCAGATGAATGCCGCTGATCAGGAGGCAGGCAACCGAGCCATTGACTCACTCATCAACTATGAAACTGTGAAAGTAATTTGTTTTGTTTTGTGATTATGTATTTATATATATTATCCAGTCTTAGAACTGTTAGAAAGCATTGTTGAATCATTGACTATGCAGTCCAATGAGCATTGGGCTGCACTGGAATGGCCTTAGCACTGGGTGGCTTGGCAAATCACTGCCGACCCCGTAGGTAGGTAAGTAAGGTAGGGATTATACACTTATATGGTGCCAAGATTGATAGCAACAATTTAGATTTATCTGATTTCTTTGATGAATGCCAAGCAGTGCCCACCTGCTTAGAAACTAATCCAACCAATTTGTGCTGTAAGTCACAGTCACAGTGCAAACTGCTGAAGGCTGATGCTGTGTAATCAGACTTGTCTGGACTGTGTTGAGTGCTAAGATCATTTACTACGTGAATGCAGCCGTTGCATTTTCAGTGTCTTGCATGTGCATGTGCAGTACTTTACAAATGAGAAGTATGAGGCTGAATGCTATGACAAGTTGTTGTCCAAGTACGAAGAAGCCGCACTGAAGACGACAACAAGTCTTGCATTTCTCAACTGGGGACAGAATGCAATCTTCAGCGCTGGTCTCACAGTCTTCATGTATCTTGCCACTCAAAGTATTTTGGAAGGTCAGTGCTAAACCATTGTATATTATATATTATAATGCTGTTAATTTGTATGCTGTCAAGGATCACAGATTACGGAGGATGCCATCGAACTCTTGGCTGGCCAAGAAATTAATCTCAAAGCATGTGCTGTTGTAATTCTGAATCAAATCACCTGATTTGAACCTAGGTCCATGTCAATAACTGTTTGGGCACAATGCCCACAGTTAGTTCAAATCCCAGGTCTGGTTGGATAATTTGTGACTGGATTAAGCTTCCAGGACAGGGTTGAGTGTGTGTCTGCATCATTCAAAAACAGTCATATTGTGTATAATCTATGTGATGTTAATTTTGTTTGCATATTAGCTGTAAATGTGACTGCTGTGTGTTAGGAACAATGACTGTAGGTGATCTGGTGATGGTGAATGGATTGTTGTTTCAACTGTCTATTCCTCTCAACTTCCTTGGCTCTGTTTACCGTGAGACACGGCAGGCTCTTATTGACATGCAGACGATGTTTAGTCTTCTACAACTTCACGCCACTGTGAAGGTAACAGCCAACATATACAGCTAATATGCTAGGACACAAAAGACCGAGGTAATTACTCAGTAGTCGTGTGAGTATAGTGATCATCTGCGTCCTTGATTTTGTGATTCTGTCTGTCTGTCCGCACGATAAAACTAAAACGGCTGAAACTAAAATCGCCAAACTTAGCTTAGGGATAGTCCATCATGATACCTCGCCCACCAATGGCAATTAATATTATGTCAAAAGGTCAAAGATCAAGTTCACAATGTCACAAAGTGTAAAACATATTGAAGGCTCTCTTACTGAAACGGCTTAAACTACAGTCACCAAACTTGATGTAGGGATAGTCCATCACGAGTCCTCACCAACCAATTAATATTAGATCAAAAGGTGATCGAGTGGCCAGCGTGAGTTATGCACTCTGTTGAATGCCCAGCCTCTAGTTCATGCCTTCATATTAATTGTGGTGGCAAGATGGTCTAATGGGTAGCACGTCAGATTTATGATCCCAGCCGATTTGTATGGCATTATTTGGCATTTCATGTAACATTTCTGGGCAAGTTGTCACACACATGCCTCTGTCATCAAACAGTATAATTTTTGCCAGCTAAAGGATATTGATGCTCTGCAGCTGGGTAGGTAACTGCAGGCCTGGTAGCAGTAACAGCATCCTACCAGCAGATGTGTGACTCGAGTCATCTACGAACTAACTGCCTAGAGACTGGGATCAGCTCCAGTCCCAACGCTTGTATTGAGTATGGCACTACCTTCGCCTTCATAATGTGCAGTTCGTTGGTCAGTTAGGGTTTGATCACAGTCGAGACATTTATGATTTAATGGTTGCCAAGTGGACCTGAGGTATACTGTTTGTGTGTTATTTCATGCAGAATGAGAAGGATGCGAGAGAGTTACAAGTCGCTGCTAATACTGCATCTGTCTCTTTTGAGTCGGTCAACTTTTCATACACCCCGGGTCGACAGATATTAAACAACCTGAACTTCACTGTGAATCCCGGACAGAAGGTTGCTATCGTTGGCGGCAGCGGCTCTGGGTATGATGTTTTGTTGATGTCATTTCATTTCGATGTGATTGTACTGTACATTTGCTTGCTATTTTATTTGTCATTGATTGTTTCTGGGTGAAGTAAGATATTGTAAGCCAACAGGAAGGAGATAACAGATGCTACATAACCTGGGAGGTAATGGATATGCCACAGTGAAGCAAGCAGCTGAAGATAGGAATGGATGGTGATACATCGGTTTGATATTAGACGTTTGCTCTATAGCTTTAAACGGCTCTATAGCAGTAGAAGAAAGATTTTGTAAAAATTTACAAATTGCATGTGATTTGTGGTAAGTAGCAAGCAGTTTACTCTGCACATGCAATTTTTTATAGAAACCCATGCCGACTATGTCAGTCAGATTTTGAGTCCATCTGTTTGTCTGTCTGTCTGTTTGTTTGTCCGCTCAAAAAGGGATGATCCCAAAGTGTTCAAACTTGGTATAGAGAATGACCTTGGGATATCCTAAAAATGATACGGTTTGGGGTTGAAAGGTTAATGGTCAATGTTATGGTTAGGGCTAACAGCAATATGGCATGAGTACGAACTTGGTATAAGGAATGACTATATTTGGCACTGCTAAGCTGATTCATCATTGAGAAGCAATATAACAGACAGCCAGACATCTAATTGCCCTGCTGGGCCTGCAGTCTGTCAGCAGTACGGTAGCTGGCTGGATGTATACAAGTGACAAATAGGGGTGGCAGCAGGTATTCACATCTATGGGTCTAAATTCGGGGACACGGAACGAAATAGAGTCCAGGGACAAGCCCTTTCAGAAGCTGAGCGATTTCGTTGTGTGCATGCTCAATGAAACCTAAAAAGCTAACGCATAAAGGCCCATAGGCAGTGCTGAGCTCCATTTCTGTAGCCCTTAGTTAGACACCAGCCGGAGCTGCAGGTCCACGGACATGGGCTAGTATGTCGCATGGAGTTCCTGTTTAGCTCCCAGCTTTCACCGGTACCAATTTATACTGCTTGGTGAACAGAGGCACATGTGTGTGAACAACTTGCCCAGAGTTGTTACGTGAATCAGAGCAGCCAGGACTCAAACCTGCGACCTATTGGTTGCATTTCTGACGCCCTAACCACTACGCCATCAATCCCATCATGCCACACTTAATGAAAGCATCTAGTGCAAACTTATAGGCCTTTAGTTGGCTACCCCTCCCTCCCATACAAAACTTGACAGATTTGTACAAATCCCACAGGTCAGGGTTAGGGCTTCAGACCCCAGCCAAGTGCCGCCGCTGGTGACAAAAAATATACGCTAAAACTGGATTAGTTTTTTCTTGGTGTCTTGGTTGCTATATAGTGTTGGGTGAGGTGGTCCTGCCAGTTATCGACATAGGTGCTGTCAGTGAATATGTGTCACTGACAACAGTGTATGCATTGGTGTGTGACAGGAAGTCGACAATTGTACGCCTGCTCTATCGGTTCTACGATCCGCAGTCTGGACGCATTGTCATCAACGGCCAAGACATTCGTCATGCTGACATTGACAGTTTGCGACAAGCTATTGGGGTTGTACCACAAGTTAGTCATGTCTCTCATCAGATCTTGTATTGCTCGCTAGTTTATCGTCTAACCTGCGAGATAAGCTGGTTAAATTGCTACCTTTTGGTTTCAAACTACTTTTTGGCATTATATATATACCTAACTTATATGCATTTTTTGTTTTACATTGTTTGTGTATTGTAATTAGTATTTGTAGTTTTACAGTTGTGATTTCTGGTATGAAAGTGTTGATCAAGCTGATGACCAAGTCACCAGTTTTATGACTTTGGATGACATTTTTGTCAGTTGACAGACTAGGGTCTGTAGTTTTATAGTCCTAATGATGAGTGCATTTTAGTATTTCTGGGCCTGTTCATCATTATAAAGTATTATAACAAGTGTAACACTGTAACAACTAGTCATCCGTTTCATATTCTGATATTCTGTACAGCGTGCATCATGCTAGCAATGGCTTGCAGGTTTTACATTATGTTGCAGGACTCTGTGCTGTTTCACGACACCATTATGTACAACATCCAGTACGGTAATGTGCGAGCCAGTGCACAGCAGGTCTACGACGTAGCTAAGATGACAGAGATCCACGACGTCATCCTCAACATGCCGCAGCAGTACCACACGCAAGTTGGTGAACGTGGCCTCAAATTATCAGGTTAGATTTGGCGTCGAATTGATCCTTTATCTGTCAAGTGGGACATTAAATTGTGTTATTTTTAGGATATTTAGCATCACCAGTCCAGTTGTTCATACTTCATAATATTGCATTAACTTTAGTCCATTTGTGGAACAGGTAGATTGAATGTACTGTATCTGATAATACAACGTGCAGTTGTGGATTTGGTGACCAGGTGGTGAGAAGCAGAGGATCTCAATAGCACGAGCCATCCTTAAAGATCCTCTCATACTAGTCTATGACGAGGCCACATCTTCTCTCGATACAATTACAGAATTTGTGAGTTTAGCATCTATGTTAATCTGTGTGTAAATCATTCAACAAGTGGTGATGTTGCACATTGTGTGAATTTGCATGCTGAATTGCACTTTGTTGTAAACTGTTTATTGTAGTTGGCCTTAACTTTTTGCAGTGTGTAGACGTGACAGTTAATAAGTTGTAGGTGCTCCAAAGTACTTTGCTTGAGATCAATTATCAGAAATAACATACTCATCGTCGTAAATCTTAGCCATTGAAGTCTGATGTTTCTTTGATTATCTGATTCAGCTCTTCTAGGCTATCTCTGCACCAGTCAACGTTGGCGTCAACCCATGCTGTGTGTGTCAGTCCTATCTTCTTATTTGCCAAATGGTTGTTTCTTTTTAGAAGATATATTATGAAGTACATTTGATGTAATAGCAACAATAATAGTAATAGTAAAACTTGTTTGAAAAACAAAACAGTGAATCATCCTCATTTGAAGTAATAGTAACAGTCAAACAAATTGGCATTGAATCTGTTAATGACTGCTGAAAGCAATAGCGTTTGCAAATCTGTAGTAAACTGTACCAACTTGACGGACCACGGACTGTATTTGGTGTTGGCATTTCAGAAAATAGTTGGTGCTTTGAAGCGTGCAATGGCAAACCGGACAACCATCATTATTGCACATCGACTTGCGACAGTGGTCGATGCTGATGAGATTCTTGTGCTGAAAAGAGGTACAATAGCCGAGCGTGGCACTCACGAGCAGCTGCTGGCACAGACTGAAAGCTTATACGCTAGACTCTGGCGACGGCAACATCGAGCCGCTTTGGACCATCAAGCTGCCACATTAAACAACACCGTGCCACACGAATCAAAACCTTTGTAGCGTCTCGTTATTATTTTAATTTCCACTAATTGAACTGTTTGTAGTTTATTATTATTGTTGTTACCAGCTATATTCAGTGAATTTATTGTTATCCTTTGAATATTGCCCGGTTAAATTTGGCTTACTGCTTGCTTTAATATAGAGGTTTACATGGTGAATTGATGGTGTTGATAGCTTTGGTTACACTAAAACGTAATTCAGAACTAGAAAGCAATCAAAGAGTTCAAACCCATGCCACATGCTGTATCATAACCATTACCGTGACCTTTCAACCCCAAACCATGTCACTTCTAGGATATCCCAAGGTCATTCCCTATACCAAGTTTGAACACTTTGGGATCATTCGTTTTTGAGTTATGCTCTGACTGTTAGTGTGAAAAATGCACTTATTGATCCTCTGACGTTGACCTTTCAACCCCAAACCATGTCACTTCTAGGATATCCCAAGGTCATTCTCTATACCAAATTTAATTACATTCCCTATACCAAATTTCAACACTTTGGGATCATTCGTTTCTGAGTTATGCTGCGAACAAACAGACAGATGGACTGGAAAATCCTATCCATGCCGGCCGACATAGTTGGTGTGGGTAATAAGCATGAAACTCCAATTTGTTTGTTAATAGAAGTCTGTTGACCAACTCATTCGTCCATTACAGAAGGTTATAATGATCAGGTAACTGCAGCTCAATTAGACTTATAATATTTAAGCATTAGTATTGTATTGTCATATCAGCAGCTTCGTTCATATCATCATAAGTTTTGTTGTGTTAGTTGAATTATGCGATATTTTATCTTGCGTTTTCATCATGTCTGTTATTCTGTCATACAGCACAGATTCAGTTGAGTTTTGTTTTCTGGTTCTGTCTTCATTAATGTGAATGCTTTATTATCTCAATCAAAGAGGAAACATTTTTATTTTATTGATTGGTTTGGTTATCTGTCTGTAAACATGATTACTCGAAACATTGTTGATGAATGTTCATGTAATTTTTTGGAGGGGTTGGCATTGACACAAGGAACAGTTGATTAGATCTTGAGAGTGTTCTGCATTCTGGTCTAGACCCAGGAATATTATTTCTTCTTTGCCTATTTACTCGCGCTGACGACAGTTGCGGGAGTAAAGCATTTAGTGGCATCTCTGTGTGTCTGATTGTCCACGTGATAAAACCAAAACGACTGAAACTACAATCACCAAACTTGCACAGGGATAGTCCATCATGAGTCCTTGCCCATCAGTTATTATTAGGTCAAAAGGTCATATGGTCACACAGTGCCAACAAGCAATAGAGTGGCCAGCTTGAGTTATGCACTCAATTTATTGAGTGTCCAGCCTCTATTTGCAATATGCAAAACAGCACTACTTACTGTTGTCTGCTAGATGTCAGCTCTGTAATGGCATCAGTTTTAGGAATTATTTCAAGACGTCCGAGACGGTTTATAAAAGTCACTAAAGAAATTGTACCTGTAAGTAAACTTTTATCATGTCTGTAGCTTAAAAACTTAAACATTGTGATTAAACGTTTTTTTCCATATGCTGCTTTATGGCGTGGTGGCGTAGTGTTTAGGGCGTCGGACTTGCAACCGAGAGGTCGCAGGTTCGAGTCCCGGCCGCTCTGCTCCATGTAACAACTCTGGGCAAGTTGTTCACACACATGTGCCTCTGTTCACCAAGCAGTATAAATTGGTACCGGTGCAAGCTGGGAGCTAATCAGACACCATGCAACACACTAGCCTCGTGTCCGGAAATTGCAGCTTCCGCTGTGGTGTCCAGCTGAGGCCTATTGAAACCAATCAATAGAGATCAGCGCCGCCCTGTGGGCCGTTGTGGCTCGGGAAGGAGCTTTAGCTTTTTTAGCTTTCTGTTATGCTGCCCAGTGCAAAATGAAAGTTATCAATCAGTGGTTTTAGTCCTCTCTTTAGCCAGTGTCGATTGCAAACTGCAGCCATTTCTGCAAAAGCTTCCGTTAGAACCTTCATATCTAGTTAGCATATTTACCACATTTATCAGTTTTTGTAACAGCATTTGGTCGTGTGTTTATGTGACTTATCTTCCTCAAATCCTTCCTGCCGTAGACCAATTCCCATTCCCCCACCCATTGGACTGCCTTCACAGACTATGGAATGCTCAATGGTTTTCTGTTTTGGTTCTTTTTTATTATCCTTTTAGTTTCTATTCTGCTAAACTAACTGACTAAACTGACTTCATGTCAGTTTTTGGTAGCATGTTAAATATTTTACATTTGATTTGATTGATTTGTAATCAGTGCTTGTTATTTGTAATTGCCTGTCAATGGCAAGTGTTTAGAAGGCCATCTTACTTCATTCATTGGTCTGAAAGCAACAACTTTGTTTTTACAAACCTGAATAATTTATTTATTAAATATAAATAAATTTTTAGATACAGGTAGAAAACAATATTGTCCTTAGTTTTAGTCCTTACTTTTAGTGACTTATTTTCTTTTGTGTGCAGTTTAATATCTATTGTGCACTTGTTGTGCACGGATCAGACGGAACTGTGGACGTATTGTTTTCTTGTATTGTTACATTTAACTGTGGGAAATATTTCACTGTGACTCGAAGATAACTGTCAAATAACTGTCTGAATTATATGTGCCCTATGCAGGCTCTGGGAGCTGTGTTTTTTTTGTTAGAATAGTCCCGATCTGTTTCCTGGCCGGATTTCGTAAGAGGCGACTAAACCAGGGTTAGTTTGGTTTTGTTAGGTTTAGTTTTTGGGGTTTCTTGTGTATATCTTTGGGTTTCTTGTGTTTATCTTGGT
>Ga0209145_1000165_pt1 | contig 12780 bp, 6 predicted proteins | sample WorMetfiPIANOSA2_FD_187396 | JGI IMG/M metagenome (GOLD analysis project Ga0209145, IMG submission 187396) | Marine gutless worms symbiont microbial communities from Max Planck institute for Marine Microbiology, Germany - Olavius filocauda... | ecosystem: Host-associated > Annelida > Digestive... | reverse complement strand
AGCGTGGCGACAGCTCATCGGCACCACCTGCCTTATCACCGCGTAACCCTGACAACAATAACCGAACATCTTCCTCACTGAACTGAACGTCTTGCAAATGATCAATCGGAACTCCTGAGGTCGTGGGAATCGGAATGTCTGATGTATCCTCAGTTGTAAACACTGTAGCAAAGTAATCATTTAGTGATGAAGTCATATCTTCCACAGTGTCCAACAAGACACCATTATTGTAAATGTTGTAGATGTAAATCTGAATAAGAGTGATGCAGGTCCAAACTGCAGTGAATAATAGTCTAATGCACAAATAATGAGACACACCACATTTGATAGTATCCAGTCTTGTTCTGTCAGTTACTGAATATCATTCATTAGAATTAACGCAAGCGTTAGAGACACGGCGGCCGTGTACCGCCAGACATTATTAGGGACACGGCCGCCGTACACGGCCGCCGTGGCCTACTGTTGTAATTGCGTACACGGCCGCACTGTCTGTAAATGAGTACTAAACGTACACAGCCGCAGTCGACTTCTTCTGTAATTACGTACTAGGCCACCCAGCTTCTGCTCACGGCGTAAAAGTGCTTACAACTCCCAGCATGTGTTTTGCAAGTGCTACTATTTTGTTTCAAGCCTGCTTGTAGTGCTTGATCAACCCTATCTACTGTGTGTCTAACTTTAATTATAGCCTGTGTCTAATCAATGGATAGCCCATTTAAGTGTTTTACAAGTGTTGCTATTTCTGCTAATGTATTTATAAGTACTGTATGTATAAGTTGCATTATAGCTTCTTTATAATCACATGACAATAGCATTGCTTTATGAATTTATGAAAGCGTAGAAATAGGCTGTGATATTATATTACAGTAGCATTGGTTATGACAATTTTCAGACTTTTTAACATTGTAAAAACAGAATAGCTGAATCACTGAAAAATGGAGCTGAACGATAAAGTCAATGTCAAAACATATAACAGTTGTCACGTGACTGCAATGGCTCAGTGCAGTGCAGGCCGCCGTGTCCCTAATATTGGCCGGCAGTACACGGCAGCCGTGTCCGTAATCACTCCGTAGAATTAATTACATGTACAGTAGTGCTGCAGCTTGATGATTTCTTTACATTAGCTGTTTGTACTGGTTTTGTTACAGAAAATAAAGATGACAACGTGTCTTCTGCAAAATAAGACGTTTTATTGTCGCGAGTGGGTTTTCACGAAGCTGCTTCATTGTCTGGACAGTCGAGCAACAGCCAAGACATGTGGAGCATTGATGATGGGAGGTCCAGGCAGTGGCAAGACAGCTGTGTGTTGTGAGCTTGTATGGCCAACTGCTAGTTCACGTGCTTCTAGTCTCACTCAGCACATGCTTGCCTATTACTTCTGTCAGGCCCACGATGCTGAAACGTTGTCAGTTGTAAATTTTCTTCACTGTTTGGCTGATCAGGTAATCTCCATGTTTGATGCAACTTAGTTTATTAGTAGTTGCACGTAAAATCTGTGCAGTAAATGTCTTGTGCCTGACAGTTTGAGAGATCCGAGTTTCATCAGAGACAGCTTCCGCAGACTTTTGAAAACACATTTGTTCGCTCTGTACTGAAGCATCCAGCACATTAGAGGTTATACGAAAATGCGCTATACAAATCTACTACTTACTTACTTACATACTTGTGAGCAAGTGTTGCAAGTTATTGTTTCAATACTTTCAGGAGTCAAATTACTGAAACTGTAGTAGCTAGTAGGCGTCCAACATGTCCTGATATAATTGTGAATAAACAGATTCGTTAAACAGCACCACAAAATGTTGGTAGTAACAGTACAAGTTGCATCCACGCTGTGCTACCTTATTGACCTATTTTGATTTCATTAGTAATTTTGTACCCTGTACGTGACAAGGCCTGACTCGTGACTTACTATTGGTACATGGGAATGGCATCCAGCTTGTAAAAATTCATTTTCCAGCAATCCTTGAGGTTTTCTCAGGGTGACCTTTAGGGGACTCGGTTTAACCCATGGAAACATTGGCCATTTAAACAGAACCCGAGGCTGTGTGTGTGTGTGTGCCTGAATATTAACAGTTTATTATTTGGTTCATTTTGATGACAGACTGATTAATTTGAAATCATTGTCATTAAAGACATACTATTGATGGACAGCAGTAGCTGGTATTTTCGTCCACAAATGCAGTTATTCACAAATGATAAAAAATAAGTGCGTGTAAATTTTGTTGTAAAATTACATTTCGTCACGTCCGATGTGGATTGCAGATGATGAAGTCACCACTTATAACTGGTTTTGTGACAAACATTGATGCTGATGTGTGTCGTCGCGACCCTGATGCTGCATTCCGAGATGGCATACTAACACCACTGATGTCTGTTCCACCACCATCTCATAACTTATTTATCCTTGTGGACTCCGTTGATGAGTCTTATCTACAGGTATTGTATTACACTACAAGTTGTTGTTTAGATGTCCGTGCAGTTTGGTTTGAGCTGCACCAGAACTGTACAGTGCAGAATAGTTACTGCAGTACTGTGTTGGCAAGACATACACGTCACATTCTTTAGTGTGTTTTTACTGTCTTGTACTCAGCAACGATGTAAGACAAGTTGTATGTATTATGTTAGTCAGAAGTTTAAACTTTTTAGGTCGCCCGGGCTAGACTTGATGTCTAGACCGAAGGGCTTATGTTTTACCATTGTGCGATATTTTATATTTTTATCGTTGCCAGAATTGCCCCCTAAACTTCATTTCCCTACTCGAAATTTTTACATAACATTCAGACTGAAAAACAATACAAATTTTTGAAACAGGTGAAAAGGTGTTTTTTATCATTGCAAAAAATCAAGAAATTTAGTTTTCCTACAAACTTGCTAGCGCGAGAGGGTCATCCCCTCTACATAATGCTGCAAATTTGGGTAAGATTGGAAAACGGGGTTTGAATCCTTGTTGGGTCGTGCTGTTTTGTAGAGTTACTGCGAAGACTCAATTGGCTGTAAATTTTGCTGCAGTAAGATACTTGTATTATCTAGAAGTCCTGAAAATTTCAAGGAAATCGGGAATAAATTTTTTTGCGAAAACTAAGCTCAAACCTCATCATGCGATGACAGTTTTCTGCGTGACATTGCACCGTGGAATGACATTCCACGGCGCAGTGTCAGTCACAGCTGATAGATTATTAAGATAACAATAGCAGCATCGTGCTTGTTATCATGGGTTTATGCAGCACGACGCTGCCTGTAGACGTCCATATAGACCTTTGTTATCTTTTGTACAGACCTCCGTGGGTAGCGTGTCGTGTGTATACGCATTGTACTAACAAACAGTCATGTCATTCTACACTGCAATAAATGCAAAGTGAAGGACTGCGTCAATTATTCTATCCTGGTCTGCGACCAGCTCGCGCCTTTTTTGTCGCACGGAAGGCGGAGGCAATCAAAGGGAGTGGGCAGCACCGTCAGCCGTGTAATACGGCGGCAGTGGCAGCGATCAAAGGGCGCCGCAGACATCACTGACGCCGTGGACACTTGCACCGGCAGCTCGCTTTGATCGCCGCTGCCGCTGTGGTCCCGACGGAGAGAGTAAAACGGCTTTTGTGCCTTTGGTAAGCGGTGGCAGTTGGTTCTGGCAGTTGGTTCATGCCCTGCCCAGCCGCCCCACCGGACCGAACCGTGCCGCTGCTGGGCTATTAATCCAACCGACAGTAACGGACGGCGCACGCACGCACTGCATTTTGCGATCTTCCAGACAGCAGCACGGCCTTCTACGGCTCTATGCCGCGTACATAGTTTGTCAAAAACACTGCACACGGACCGGTGCTGGTCCAAAAAAGATGCGAGACTGGTCCAGTCTTGGACCGGCCCGGTCCAGAACCAGGAACTGGACCAGTTCTAACTCTAGGTACCAGTACCGTACGTATGGACCTGCGAAGCTTCGAGATTCGAATTCCGATTCAATTTGAAAGTGAAGAGGTGATTCAAAATTTTCGCACCTGCTATCATACCACAAACCAAGCTCACTGTTCAGCAAAAACTTCAACCGTTCTGCCGTTCTGATTGAGATTTATTTTATGTTTTTGATTTTATGTTTATGTAGCAAGAGCATACACACTCGCTAGCTACTGTTACATTTATAGTGTCAATTACATTACAGCATAGCATGCAGTAGGGTAGTTCCCGGTAGTACGCAGTAGGCCTACACAACTCCTGTGACAATTGGCACTGAACACGTAAGCAACTACACCCTGATTCGAATTCGAATCATAGCCGCCGATTTGATTAGCGATTCGATTTGAACGAAAATTTCCAATTCGCAGGTCCCTACTTATATCTCCGAAAATTAAACGTCTGCGAACTCAGTTCGCAGACTATAGGACTCGCGGACTGTCAACATTTGGTGGGGGTCAGATAAAAATGAGTGCGAACAACGTGCTAGTTTGGGCACACCCTGTCGGGCATCTAGCCATGGCACGTGCACCACATCTTTGTCAAATTTGGTATAAGGTAGATCGTGGTAAATCCCATCTCAATGCATGATAAAATACCCGTAAACCCGTCCAGGGACCGAATTTTTAAATTATGAGACCGACTGCATATATTTGGATCTGGTAAAGCTAGATACTTCTAATTTCTCAAATAATTGCAACGTGACAAGTACTGGCTAACGGATTAGCACCTAATGGAGCACCTAACGGTTCTAGTTTTCTCACACTGAACGGCTTCGCGAAATCCAATGGGGTCATCTCCAACGGGAGTCACTAAATAGAGGAATATGAAAAATTGCGTTTTTAACAACATCTCATTGCAAATAACGTAGGCTAGCAAGATTGCTAATTTTAGAAGGTAGACTGAACTGCAAAGCTGCTATAAAGAAAATGTGCACTTGAATCATCACATTTTTGAATGGCTGTAGTAAGTTATACATTATGTTTAAGAAAGAAGACATTATATTTTGTATGTTTTTATTATGGTCGCCCACTCTAGCGTAGCGAGAGTGAGGAGACCATTATATTTTGTGGAGAGTTTTTCTCTCTCAACACACTTCCTCAGAAGGCAGAAAATCAACATCCTGAAACTTTTCCACACGACGTGACTTAGTCTTCAACAGAAACTTTGCTATACCGATTTCTTCGAAGTGCCCCTAAAATGAACGGGGTCAAAAAACCCTAAATTTGTACCATTTTTGTGCCTAGTCACAGACAATTAGTGCCATAATTCTATTATGTGAAGACATATCAGAAATCTAAAACTAACATTAGTGTTAAGCAGTGGCCATTCCACTATATTGACAAATTTGGTGGGGTTAGATGAAAAGCGATGGAGATCCATGCGTTAGTTTGGGCACACCACCTCGCGCATCCAGCCATTGCATATCTTTGGAATGGGTGAAGTTAGAAATTTCAAATTTGGTACCCGGATAGATCTTTGAAAGTCCCATCTCATGGGTGACGAAATACCCGCAAAGGGGACATGGTCAGGGTCCACTCCAGAGGCCAAATTGTTAAATTTTAAAACTCCTTCCGTAAATTTGTAATTGGTGAAACTAGAAACTTCAAATTTGATGCATGAATAGACCTTGACGTGTCCCATCTTAAGGATGACAAAATAACCCAAAGGGTGCATGGTCAGTTCCAGGTATCGAATGTTTTTAATTTTAGGACCTCCTATATATATATGGATTGGGTAATCGTAAAATCGTAATCGTAAAAACAATTTGTAACGCACACAAAGTCAATGAATAAAAACATCGAATCGGAGGCGCTGGCAGTCACTAGGTGGCCTAACAACAGTCACTCGTTAAAAGCAGTATTAAAATAAAAAGTAAATCTAGACATCACAAATAGTTGCAACATGGCTAAGAGATGACTTTAAAAATTGCTGTGATTGAAGCTGCACTAGATAGAGGCGGCCTACATTGGGAATTTACACGTTAATTGCCACCCAACATCTAGTGTTTTGTCTTTCTTAGTTTTCTAAAATTTAGTGTATATTCTGTTACTGTACAAGCGTTTTAGGACGACATTGACAGCATTCATATTATATTTAGTAAATTGTTAAAATGTTGCCTTGTGAACACTGATGTCATATATTCTCTTGTTATTGGGAGTTTTTGATGGAATAGAATTAACTGTTGTGGCAGTTGATTATAAATAATTCTTTTACATGTGACTAGTTTGTTTAGTTTATATCAAAGAGGCGTCTCGTTTTTACATGTCTTATTGCCATAATTAATTTTGTGTCAACAACAAAGAATTTTTTTGTATGTTGAGAATATATATTCATTGTCGATGTATGTGTGTTGTAGTCTGGCAGTGGTTCAGGAACATGTACAATAGCCGAGCTGTTGGCTCGCAATCATCTGTCATGTCCTCCGTGGCTGTTAGTAGTCTGCACCGCGAGACGCCAAAGTCGCTCAGTCACTCGGCTTTTTGCCGGCTTTCGTAAAATTGCACTGGATGACTTACGTAAGGCACATGTTGTCCGTGACGTTCAGCAGTACATTCTTTGTCGACTTGATCGCGATGACAAGCTGCGACTTCATTTGAGTCGGGAAACTGCCGAGATACTCAACCAACTACACATTAAGTGCAATGGCTGTTTTCTCTACCTTGAGAAGGTGTTTACACTAACATGAGTTTTCTTACAGTATTTTAGTGCAATGGTAAATGTGTGCTTAGTGGAATTACAACAGTATTGTTTAAAACTATAATAGTTGTGTTGCCTGAGGTTGTAGAGGCTGATTTAGTTGGGTCAGTCAGTCACTTCAACATCAGCACTACCTGTTAAATGAAAAACGGATTGCAGAGTGCAGAGTTATTGAGCAGGAAAAATGACCTATCAAACAAATTTCACTTTCTTTTGTGTGTGCCAATTTACACAGAGTGTTGAAATTATGAATGAGACTGGAAGTGTATTTTGCTGTAGTTAATGAAATGAAATGCATGTTTTGTGATTGTTTAGGTGCTCGATGGTGTTGTTGATAATTTCATTCTATTGCGTGAAGTGCATGAGATCCCAGGCACACTGAATGGACTTTACCTGTGGCTGTGTCAGAGGTTATTTGTTGGCCGTCAGTTTGCCGCTGTTCAGCCTGTTCTGAATGTCATCCTTGCAGCCCGTCGACCTCTTACAGAGCTTGAACTGTACAGCTGTGCTGTCACGCATGCTTCAAATCTGGCTTTTGTTGATTTTCAGCATCAAATGGATGTGTTGAAGAAAGTTTTGGTTGAAGGCCAAGATGGGACTCGCATGCTGTTTCATCACAGCTTTGCTGAGTGGCTTCTGGATGTAAAGCACTGCACTCCGCGATTCCTTTGTTCCCCGTCAGAAGGACATGCAATGTTAGCACTAAGTTTTACAGCACATGCTTCAGAGCTGGTGCCAGCCGAGCTGCACGACTTTGCACTCCATGTGTCTCGCTGTGGTCTGTTCTCACAGCCGTTCCATGCAGCACTGTGGATTGCCATGAGTGGAGCTGATATTGAGGACTGCCTCATTGCCACTGAAGTCCCGACTGATCCTGCCATTGTGCAGCTGCTTGTGTCTGCTGGAGCTACTGACCAAATACTGTGGAAAGCTTCAGCAGAGCCATCAGTGGACCAGAGATGCAACATTGATGAGGTCGAGAGTGAGAGTCACGGGGCAACAATTCCAGCAAGCCCTTCAGCTGGCAGTAATATATCAGAGGCTGGTGATGTGAATACAGGTTGTCAGACGGCTCTAGCATTGGCAGCACGGAGAGCTGACCTTGATGCAGTAAATGCTCTATTGGCAGCTGGTACGGACATTGATAGTGTTGATGCTGATGGATGGAGTGCGTTGAGATCAGCAGCATGGGGTGGACACCTGGCGGTCGTGTCCGCTCTGCTGGCAGCCGGTGCCTCTGTAGACAAGGCTGATGCCGATGGAAGGACAGCCTTGCGTGCTGCTGCTTGGGGTGGACATGTCGATGTTGTCAATCTTCTACTGAAGTTTGGAGCAAATGTGGACCTTATTGACAATGAAGGAAGAACAGCACTGATAGCAGCTGCATATATGGCTCATGCAGAGGTTGTGGAGCGGCTGATTGAGGCTGGTGCAAATGTCAACACTGCTGATGCTGACAGTCGTACAGCGCTTGCCGTTGCAGCTCTTGGGCCGGTCGAGTCGGCTGAAAATCGTGCCAAAGTTGTGTCTCTGTTGATTGATGCTGGAGCTGAGGTTGATCACCGCGACCGTGACATGATGACACCGTTGCTGGTTGCAGCGTATGAAGGTCATGCTGATGTCTGTGAATTGCTGCTTGATGCTGGTGCTGATGTGGATGCCACTGATTCTGCTGGCAGAACTACACTGCAGGCAGCTGTCATCAGTGCAGCCAGTTCAGTAGTTGCACTGCTGCTGTTCTGGGGTGCAGCAGTTGATGTTATTGATTCTGAGGGCCGTACAGTACTTGGAGTAGCATCACAGATGGGTGATGCTCGCATTGTGAGACAGCTGCTGGACCGCGGCCTTGATGAACTACATCGTGATAATGCTGGCTGGACTCCACTACATATTGCTGCATTTGAAGGACACAATGAAGTATGCTGTTCTCCATATTTTTTTGTTTTTTAAAACAGTTTTTAGTCTGACTGTAATTTTACCAATAGACAGCAAGTATTACATTAATCATCTTTGTGTAAAGTTGATGTGACTGAATAAGCTAGTATTACATGTTTATATTATTTGAGGGTTCTATAGTTATACATTTAATACCAACACTGATTTCAGTTTTTTTGTCTTTTATTGTTGATGTTTATTTTATGACGAAGATTTGCTTTGCAAATGAAGCAGCAAGCCAGAATCCTAGTCATGGTGTAACAAAATATTAGGTATAAGTTTGGTACCAGGGTAATCATTTTTTTCATAATGTGAAATATTAGGTAATAAAATTTGTTTTCTTATCGTGGTGATAGTTTTGAGGTGTGAGTTGGTGGATGTGTTGTTCAGGTTGTGGAGGCACTGCTGGAGGCCGGTGCTCGTGTAACTGAGGTTGACAATGATGGTCGTGTGGCTCTGGTACTTGCAGCACAAGAAGGACATTTGTCAGTTGTACGCACACTGATTGAGTCTGCGTGTACTCCACTGGAATCACGTGGCCATGACGGTCGGACTGCACTGCGAGCAGCTGCTGCTGCTGACAGTTGTTTTGAACTGATTCGTTACCTGGTTCAAGCCGGCTCTGATGTGAATGCGCGAGATGCTGATGGTCGTACTGCCCTGTACACGCTGGCAGTTGAGGGCCAGCTGGAAGCAGCAGTATGGCTTCTTCGTGCAGGTGCTGACCCACTGAGCACTGATGCTGAAGGTCGCACGGCTCTGCATGCTGCTGCCTGGCATGGTCACCGTGACCTTGCTGCACTGCTTCTTGAGCACCACGTTGACCCTAATGCCTGTGATGTGGAAGGCCGTACTGCTCTGCAGTCTGCCGCATGGCAGGGACACACGTCTGTTGTGACTTTGTTACTTGAGCGTGGCGCCAGTGTAGACAGAGTCTGTTTACAAGGAGCCACAGCGCTGTGTGTTGCTGCACAAGAGGGTCACGAAGGTGTCGTTCGTGCACTGTTATGTGCCGGCGCTGACGCAAATCGTGCAGACCGCTGTGGAAGAACGCCATCGCGCCTTGCAGCACGCGGTGGACACGTAGGCGTAATTCGTCTATTAAAAGAACGTTCATCAAATACTGCTCCATGTGCTCATAATGGATGTGGTTCTCGGCCAGTTATCAATGGTAACCAGACCTCGAGTTCGTCCACCGAGTCACCAGATCCTAGGAGAATGGTAGGTGTAACAGCTCCTCCACAGAATTCACTGTCAACTAACCAGAGCTCCAGCAGCAGTGGTGCAGGTGGAGTTGACTCTCAGAGCCTGTCTTTCACTCAGCAGTTACAGCAGTGCTCAGAAGTCACACACGCAGTTGACAGTGGCATTTCCTCGACGAGGGAGCTGAGCCGTGCAGCAGGACCCCGACCACAGGACAAAAAGATGACTGGAGGTCGGTCATCTGGGTGCAGAGCGTCATCTGATGAGGTAGTAATTGAGTCTGTATGGCAACGTCGGCAGCATGGTGGCTCGTCCAGTTCGTCGAGGCCGGGTGCCATGGTGATGGGCAGGACTGCTCTCGCTATTAACTCACCCGAGTCTCGGAGTGGTAAACGACAGACAAACGGCATTGTTACAAACCCTGGCTATTCACCGACAACACCCGACGTTACTCTAAGCACGTCTGGTCGCTGCACTGCCGATGCTGCACTTGTGTCACCAGATAGCGGTGACAGTGCAAAGTTGAAGGCTGCTCGACCCAGCGGGTTGGCATTGAAACGCGAAACTCCACTCTGATACTACAATGGTCAGTTGAACCAATATTTACACAAGAATGACAGTGCATTAAATGAGGGTAACATTTCACTGCAATTAATGATATGAGACTATGTTTGGTGCACCGTTAGATACTGTTTCAGTTTCTTTGAATTTCATGCTTTCAAATATATAGAAATTCTGCACTAAATAACATGAAGAAAATATTGACTGTAATTTGTCAATGATTTTGTAATAAGTTTTAAAGGTTTATTTTGCACTTAGTGTTCCAGAAATTTTTTTACAGTGCATTTATTTTCTGAGCTTTTATGTGATTCTGTTGCAGAACCAGAACACAATGAATATGCAAAGATGAAGCTGCACTGCATACTGCCACCAGTTGTATTTTACATGGCGTCTATGCATTAGTCGTATGCTTGTTGATGTCTAATGTCTCTCTCATAGCCTACCACTCTATACTAATGTATGGCACCGTTATGTGGCTACTGACTGTGCTAATGTGTCTTTGAGTACTCTGTATTGAAATTGTACTAAAAGTATATAGTGGGATAGTTTTAAACTTAAATATCAGATTAAATTACAAGATCAGGTAATAATAAATATCAGGTGGATTTTGTCTTTGGAAGCTAACACCTGTGATGTGTGTCTACTTTATGTGGCTTGTGGTTTAGTAGCTGTACTTACAGAATATTTAAGTGAATTTAATCACCTTGCTTTTTAGTGTTTTTCTCTTTAAATATAATTAGTAGTTTGTACATCTTTATTGTATTTCCTTTTGCATTTACATTGTAACACAGTGGTGCAATTCTGTCCATTCCGTTTTCTTTGAAGTTTTTTTTACTACCACACAAGTTACAGCCAATGAAGTTAATCGGTTGAGAAAATATTTAACATGCACTTTTCCGTTTTCCGGCCGCGTAAGCAGCATCGGCCGGAAAACGGAAAAATGAAATGTTTTCACTACTACAGCTATTACTATTACAACCGAACGCAACACAGTAAACTATTACGATAAAATATACTGTGTATTCGAAACTTTAACTAGTAAAGAATCAATATTTACTAACAGTATTTACAAACAATATTGCAATTGGCACCAATTTTAATATTCTATTGTCACGACCATAGATATAAATCACATATACCGCGACAGTAAATTGAGCTTTTTTCTTGAAAAATAGTCAAATATTTGTAATGACTGCAAATGGCAAAAAAGTTTCTTCTGTATTGATTTGTCCAAATATCGTCTTATAACCAACTGTTGAAATTCTTTGGCTATGCCCTTTAAGGGACATCTGTTTCAGCTTGCATACTCTTAGACTTTTAGAGTTTTAGTCTCCTATGTACTTTTATACTGTTTTGACCACATACCCCATTTTTATTGTTAGCTGCTGGTCACTTTTTGTGTAAGCGGCTTCCCTATGATTGATTGATTGATATATGTTTAGCAGCAAGTGTGACATTGATATGTAGTCTAGTGTCATGAGTGCATGGTCCTGGCTGTGTTTTAAGTTCACATACCGAGAAGCAGTTACTTTAATGCTTATTCTGTGTAGTGTAGTGTGTCTGCAGTTACTGAACATTGTAATTTATTATTTATTTTTTATATCATTGTGTAATATTATCGACAAAAATTAGAGAAGGTTTCAGTTTACAGGTGTGCCCATCTGAAGGCATGATTTTGAGTGTGCAGTCATGCTTGCAGTTGTTGAACAACTAACCTGTGGGCGTGATTTTTTGTTATGTTGCATAAGTAGCCATATCTTTTATATGAATTTTAGGAACTATATAATAAATACAAAATTATTATATGTGTTTCATAATTTATTGTGTATGTTTTAATGAAAAACGCATGCCTTCTTGTAAGCATAGTGATTTTATCTGCATTACGGTCAAACAGTAAACTGATAATGCAAATGTGTTTATGGTTTCAAAATCATGCCTTTAGTTGGTGTTTGCATCCATGCCTGTCTGAACACAGTGTTAAAAGACTCTTTTTTTATAATGTTTGTAATCTTGTGGCTGCTGGACAATAGCATTATGCTGTGCTGTGCTTTAATTTTATATTAATACTTTTCAGTAAGTGTATAGTTTCCATGAATGACTTTTTGCATATTTAGTTTCTGCATTTTTAACGTTGGATATATGATAATATTTCTCCAGTATCTCTTGAAAATTATGGTCATTGTGTTATCAGTAATTATTTGATTTCACAATACTTTTTTGCACTTAACAAAAATTTGTGTCACTGAGTTCATTGACATTACATTTCACTGTTAAGCCAGTAAGTACAGTTTGAAAATGAGGTATAACTAGAAAAGTGTGGTTATGAAATAGACTGTACTGTACTATACCGGGTGTTCAATAATGATTGCACCCCCTCCACAGCCAAAACCAGCAAAACATTAGCAAAACTTTTTCTATACTACAATAGTCTAAACAAAGTTA
>Ga0209145_1000164_pt1 | contig 12864 bp, 7 predicted proteins | sample WorMetfiPIANOSA2_FD_187396 | JGI IMG/M metagenome (GOLD analysis project Ga0209145, IMG submission 187396) | Marine gutless worms symbiont microbial communities from Max Planck institute for Marine Microbiology, Germany - Olavius filocauda... | ecosystem: Host-associated > Annelida > Digestive... | reverse complement strand
TGTACCATTTGCGAGTTATTTGACGTTGAATAATATCGTGACCTTGAAAACTGGCTTAGAGGTCTCTCAAGGTCATTGAAACTGATGCCATTCAAAAGGCCATTCAAAAGGGTTTATTTAAGGTCATTGGAAATGGCACCATTTGATAGATCGCGTATGAGTTACTATTCGTCTTCCATAGCAACCATGGCGATATCTTGTATCGTTTGCGAGATATAGCGACTTATTGGTAGAAAATCGCGCAATTTTTATACCCCACATGTATTTAGCCCCCCGCAGGGGGTGACCCCGTCGGAATTTCGTGAATGTGTTTGATGCTCGTAAAAGTGGAATGATTGGGCTACCGTATGGTGAAAAAACTATGACGATATGTTAAGCCGTTTTCATACAATACCAGCGTGTCACGGACGCACAGACAGACAGACAGACGGACGGACAGAATTACTATATCAATATCGCGAGTCAGCAGCAGGATGCTGACGCGCGATAAAAACCACAGCTCCCGGAGCCCGCACAGGCACACATATTGGTTGAAAAGTGTGAATTTTTCATAACGTCATTGGGAATTTCGCCGCGATATAGGCTAACTGAGAAAGCCAGAATAATTGGCGATTCGGTGGTTGTTTGATATGCTTATCTGTTAGGTATACAATACACGAACGAACGTGGACTAGCAAACAGACGTAGGCCTACGTGTCGTGCCGTAAAAAGCAAATTTGAAATTTAAAAAAAAAATAAAAAATATGCTGTTACTCTGTTTGTTATGTATAGTATAACTGCCATGTTAAAATTAATATAGCTAGGCTATATACAATCTTCATAGAAAAATAGTCAGATGTGGTTAAATAAGGTAAGGTAGGCTTATATTAGGCCCTACATGTGTCATAGGCCTATATGCAACACAGGGCTATAGTTAGTAAATACTGATCAGAAATCAACAACCAACAAATTAATTTGCAAGAGAAGAGAGGTAATTAATAATGAAGCCAGCGAAAACTGCCACTGATCACTCAACGTCCATATTCGTGGACCTCAACCTCAACGACACAATGACAGTCACAGGCACGAATAATTCAACAAGGCGCAAAATATACCACCAACGTTACGTCAGGCAGTAGTCAACAAAGCAAAAAACTAGAGGTGATACAAAATGCAAACAAAACGCTCATGCCAATATGCGCAACAACAACGGTAGCTGACACGATATGCGGCCCCCTCCTTGCCAATGTATAGAAATGCTTCTCATTCTGTTGTGTTGAATAACTTTAATATACCTATTCACCAAGTTTGTGTGGCAAACGATTAACAACTATGTATTTGTTGCGTGACCTCATGAACTTCACTTTTTAAATGTCTGTCGAGTTCTTGGCATGTGGCATTTAACAACAACCACTTATTGGTATACGGCAGCCTAAAGGCTGAATTATACAATAGTCAAGCACACATTTAGCCCATTTCTACAAAGTTTCAAGATTGTATAGCCAACTGTCCATCAGTTGTGGCGTATTTAGTGCCTGAGCTTTCTACACGAGTGAGTGTCTAGAGTTTAACGTCCCAATCGACACATTTTGGGGACGAGTAATTCCAGTTAATCACTTGGCAATGGTACTGACAAAGCAAACCTACAACACACAAGATAAAACGCAAGATACTCGAAGAAACTCCAAAAACTAACCCTGGTTTAGTCGTCTGTTACGACATCCAGTCAGGAAACTGATCAGGTTTATTCTAACAAAAAACCACACCTTCTGTAACCCACATGGGGCACTAAGCTTTCCGATGACACATAATTTGACCTTTTGAACTATAAATGACACACGAGTTACATTCGCCACGGAAACCTGTATAACAAATATGAACGGTCACCTTTCCAATCTTGAATTACAAACCTCAGCCTGGACATGAGTGACAGACAGACAAAGGATGTCGGACAGAATGCAGTGCGTAATGTGGCATTCAAGTGAGACGGCCGCATAATAATAATGTACACTTGTAGAGTCAGAACCTGCAGTTGCTTCCAGAGTCCGTACTTCTATACGTCTAAGTCACATGACGCATCTCTGCCTATAGTACACTCACCCTCCGCAGCTAATTGCAGCTTATAATGACAAAAGAATATGATAAAAACTGATTTGTAAGAATGGTTTCAGACATATGCAGTATTTATAATAGTAACAATAATGACATTAAGTGCACATCACTTGCACAACAGTTTTCAAAACTAAATGCAAACTAATACAAAGGCGGCATGACGGGTCGTAATAAAAAAAAAACTCTTTTTCTCTAGAGTATAAAGACGATTTTTATAATACGTCTGCTGTATAAAATGTTTATTTGCCGATTTATCTGATCTATTTTGTCAACGGTTCTTTGTGGAAACATGTAAATAAACAAATGAACGACTCAACTGATTTTCACTTTTACTAACTGATAGTAACCAAATATGATAAATGTATACAATGCGGGGCGGATCCAGGATTTTTGAATAGAGGACACAGGCGCGAGTATCAAGGCGTCGAGACGAGGCGCCGACACCGAGGGGATGGGGTTTGGGGAGCGGGTGCCACCCTCCCCAACGCCAGAGTGGCCAGAAACTTTAATTTTTCTGCCTCTGAATGGTGCATTTTGGAACGTGATTAGACAGTTCACAAGGCCTGTAGCAATAAGGTTAAAGCCTGCAAAAGGCTCAGACTCTGCCAAGGAGGTTGTTATGTTTTAGTGGCGTTGGTTTGTCTGTCTATAAGCAGGATTACTAAAAACAATATCAACGGATTTTGATGAAATTTTCTGCAGATGTGGGGCGTGATTAGATTTTAGGGCCGATTGCCTCAAGAGAACCAAAATGTAAAAACTGTCGAAAACAAACCATAATCAGAAATTACATTTGGTGTTCACTAAACAAGTATGCAAGCAAATTACAACAAATGGGTAAAAGAACAATATGTTGAATCAAGCTGCATAGAAAGTCATTTTCATACTTTTAAATTATTTTGGGTTTGGCAGCACGTGCCCCTGCGCCCCCTATGGATCCGCCCCTGATACAACGAATATTAACAGATCACTACAGCAAATATAAGTTATTACTTCCAATCATACAACAATCAGCATGATACTATACATGTGTTGTTCTTGTACATTTTCGTAACAAAATAGTCACTTAATCACTGGAGAGTCAGAAAATTCGGTGTGTGACAAAACTGTGTGAAGTAAAATTAGGTGGACACGCAGCTCATGCTGAACAGTTACTGTGGCCATGAAGGCAGTGGGCTCAGTCAGGCCTGCATCAACCATCGCCCAATGACAGGCTGGCGGGCATGGAGAGACAGTGGGCACATAATTGAGGTTTTACTTCGTTTTATTGACTTGCCATAACTCATCAGTAATTGAAAGAGTTCGTCAAGAATTCAACAAATACACCATGCAAATTAAGCAAAAATAGACGCATAACAGTTCAAAATTGATAATGTCATTGGTTGACACTTCCAATCAGAAACCTTTAATTTTACCAAGAAATCCACGTGTGTCAATTGACGTGTGTGATGTTTCTAGTCAACAGCAGAGCAGAGTCCACATAAAAACTCAAACGTTTAAATGCAAAAGTTTGTTTAATTAAAAAAAACTAAAAAATACAAAAACACCAAGTCATTTAGTCTGTCACATCTCATCAATTTTACCATATTCCATACTGCATGATGTGTACAGGTGTGTACAGTAGCCACAATGCTCTATTCCAGTTGTTACCAATCAGTGGAATGAGCTAGTCAGGTAGCATGTGAGAGCTTTACTGCCACACTAAAACTGGGCTCTGAAAAACCAACTGGAATCAATGTCAACTTGTGACTAGATGCATCACATGTGTGTACAATGCATGCTGTCTACTCATCCAAACAGTGCTGAGTGACAGTGGCACCAGTCAGTTTGTGATAAATCCAGCACATCAATTAAATGCAGTCTCAAGTTACGATATAAATGTACAACTTGTCGCATATTAATCAGAATTGAACAATCGTATTATATAACAATTAAACAAAAACAATATACAATACCACAACTAAAATGAATTACGTTTCACACAACTTTGTTTACATACGCATCATAAGCCCGGTTTCCACTACCCGAGTTGACTGCCCGAGTTAACGGCCAGAGTTGACGGGTGACAGGTTTCCATTACCTGTCAACACGGCCAGTGTTGACGGGTAATGGAAACCGGTCACATCCATCATATCGCAACACTGTCACTGCAACAGCTGGAGTCATTTCTAGTGATCAACCTAATTCGCAAGAAAAAACAATAATCCACAATGGGTTTTCAAAATATGCCCAAATTCATATCAAGGTACATTAAGATACAAGAGTTTAAAAAATTCACATAAATTTCACAGGCTGATCAGTGTTACGTGAACGTAAACTAATAATTTATTCGAAATAATATGCTTTCTAATTCTAATATGCAGCATTTTACGGCATTTTTGTCATCAGTTTATCAACAACGATGTCAATGAGATGCAGTCATGCATTCACAGTATATGTTACTACGTGATGAAGTTTGGCACGCAGCAAACGAAAAAATCTTCATTGAAATGTATGATAAAGTTTGAAAATATGCACAAATGAGGCTAAATTATTTGAAATTTACTGAAAATCACGGACAGATGAATTTTTTCACAGACAGAACATGTCACAGCTGTGAAACTGAGAATTAGGTTGGTCCCTAATCATTTCACATTTCGGCCTGCAGCAGTCTTCACTATTAGCAACCACTGATGTGACTCAAATTCAGCCAACACACCTTTTCACATGCTGCACCAGCTGCATGGAGTCTGCCACAGTCTTTAAGTCGTTGCAACAAATCTCAACTCAAATATGCATCATTCAAGCACCACCTAAAAACATTCTGTTTCAGCTAGCCTTATTTAGTCTTTTTGGTTTTATTTATTTTTTGAACATATTTTTGTCATTTTTAAAGTTTTCTTTTACTTCTAGTTTTCGTTTCATTTTTTTGCAAGTGGTAGCTTTCTGACTGTCTGAACAATAATCACAGTCTTCCTAGGTCTATTATGAATAAAAGCAGAAAAGAACGCAGTGTGGTAAAACAGCAACTGGATGGGCCACAGTGGTCAAAACAGAACATAGACAACAAATAGGCAAGGAACACCAAACACTAACATCGTGTTCTGTGTAGAAATGATGGCAACAAATTATAGAATCTCTTGGCAATTTACCACATCTTTAGAATTATTGCTAAATGCCACTACCATGCAGCTGCCATATTCTCTGTTTTTTCCTGGTCTCGTGTGATACACAAAGCTGGCTAGCCATCAGCTGTAGTGCATTCTATATACATCATATCATTATAACATCACATCGTGGCTATTGTGTCCAGCAGAAAGTGGCTTTACACTTTCTATAAGCTGAATATCACAAGTTGTATTTTTCTACAGTGGACTACAACTGACTACATTGCCTACACCAGCTGCATGCACTGAAGCTATCGCCATTAAAATGCCATTTTAAAATTAGGCTGTTAAAGCAACATAACACAAGTTTTTCGCGGCTGTTACGCCGGTCCGTCTTGACAAAATCACAATACAGAAAACCACAATAAAGAAACGATCGCAAAATCACTTTCAGGTCAAGCACTGAATAAACACAGAAAACTACCAATGTCTAGGATCACAAAGGGCCAGGACAGTTCAAATGTTCAATTACACAGAGAAACATATAACATAGTAAACAGTAAAATGACATCTGTCAAAGATTCAGTTCCAACCCCAACACAGGTGGACAGAATGTTAGCAGATGACTGATACAGGAAAAAGTTATGTCATAAAATTAAGAATGGTGGTCGACGCAACGGCATGTACAGTCTTGACTTCAACAAGCCACATACAGGACAGTTACTGCACATCAACTGAGGACAAGATAGTCAGTCATCAAACAGTTATCTCCTTCCATCTGCTGAGTATTGTCAGCACATGAAGCACTTCATCCACTGCATAACAACAAAAAAGCATCGGTTTTAATTAAACATTATTGATGGAATATCAGTAATGCTATAAATACCACAATTACTAATACAAATAGTAATTCTCAACACATTCAGTCAAAAGTGGTGGACAAAACGTTTGCAGACAACCAATGCTGAAAACATTCAGCAGACTTGTTGACTTTACACGGGATAACTGCATTTCAGCAATAAACAATCAAACTTCAACATTAAATAATAGTAGTAACTGTAGCAGCAGCAGTTGTAGTAGTATGCTCAGAAAAGGTAAAGTCGTCGTCATCGTATTTGTCCTTGTCTTCAAGCCTTAAGTCCTTGCTAATAACACTGGTTACTAGTTCTAGGAGGTACAGCTTACAAGTAACATCCAGTAATACTGCATGAAACTGCAGCAGAGGCTGTCAGTTGGTGTATAAAATCTGACAAAAATTAAGTGAAATTCTGCAGCTGCAAACACCGATTCAACACCAAAATTCTATGGTACATTGCAGACTTATGCTATCCATTAAAAATTGTGAGCTGTCATCAATCATCAGACCGACCTCGCTGCAAGTTACACTTCAGTTGTCAGCTTGCCAACGTGACACTGAGGCTGCACGAAGGTGGTACAGTTCATCTGCCTGACGCCGACGCCTTGCCACGCTCAGTCGTTTATATTCATCTCTCTTCTCTTTTTTCCAGCGATAGTAATACTGCACACAGTCACCCGCTGTCTTTGTCCCAACCTACACAGACATGTTACACACCCATCAGCACTGTTGTCTCAAGAAGTTCATCATTTCTCAGAGACCGTTTCAGCCGACAGAGGACATTCATTGAACGTGACCCAGTAAGCTAAACACCGTCCCTTATACAACAGTTAAAATTTTTGGGAAAGACAAGACATAATTCAGTGTCCTTGAAATGTATGTATCAGACAATGTGCATATAAAGGAAACTGGCGTGTCATATGGAGTCCTAACTGCATACACGGAATTTGTTCCACATATGCAATGCATACAGAAACCAAACTTGTCGTATGCTGGATATTAATAATTGCCAATGGTTGTTTACAGTGAACATTATATACATATTGTCGTCCAACGTCAAGTGCTACAGGGAGAGTTGTTTGTATACTGAATATTGATCAGATCAGCAGTACATTCCATAGAAAACGTTACAGTGTACATTCTACACCTTCCCTGGTTTATTTAGATGTAAAACTGTTACTTTAAATTTTCATCAAAAGCAAATTTGTTAGCAGACACATCGACACGTCATATGACCATGCGGCTTAACTTTAGTGCTGGAATTTTTGAGGTTGAAAGGTTAGTTACACAGTCATACAGAGTATTTCCTTTTACAAAATTTGAACTTCATACAGTATTTCGTTCTCGAGTTAGAAGCCTGTACGTGACTGACATATAGTAAGTGGCTAAAGGTAGACCATTTGACACCATGTGAGTAAGCTACCATTTTCATCACACGCATACCAGACTTATCTGATTCTGAGGTCCTGTCAGTTTCATCGCATTGAATTGCCTATTAGATGGGGAAAGTAACTTTTTTTTACAGATTTTCTTTAAAAAAATTGAATCAAAAGTTCAGTGACACTTTTGACCATATCTTTTCAAAAATTTTGCGAAAAAGATGATAACAATTTCTATATTGGTCAGGTCTCGTGTTGTGGGCGCCTACTGAATAAACCAGGTTGATGACGCATAACTGGGTGAGGTATACTGTATGCGACATGTCATTCATTCTATTACATACCACATGACTCAATTTGAACCAGAGGCATAGTTTGGTTTATAGTATGAAAAACTAAGGTTCATTCAAATCAAATCAAATGTTGATACTGACATGCTGTGATATCTTCATGAAGTCTTTGTCGTACTCGACCACTGCTCGCTGAAAACGTTCAATCTCGGCGGAATTCCATTCCACGTTGCCTACAGCACAACGTGACAATTTACCAACAAATGAATATACAATTTTCTCAGCAGAAACAATCAACAAAATACATAATTTATGGTTGCCACACTTTTTCCCTAAAAATTTTCCATGACTTCTTCTATGACCTCCAAGGATCATTTTCCATGACGGTGCAATTTCGCGCAACAGTGCACCATTTTCTACTTCAACGTAATAAATAGCATTGGAAACAAATAAATAAAACAGTAAGTATGTAAACTGATGATATTGTAATTTTGTATTTTTTAACTTCATAGTTATACCCCTAAAATGATTATCCTTCTGTTAAAAAATTCCATGACCTACTTGTGAAATTCCATGATTTTTCATGACCACAGTCATTTTCCATGACTTTCGGAAAATTCATTTCTTAAATTCCATGACTTTCCAGGATGCGTGGGAACCCTGAATTTTAGAGGGAAGGTGAACACCTTTCTCTTTGTTTTATCTGAATGTGAATCGCACATAACAGTGTGAAAAGAATTGCTATATCACGTGACTGGCATGGAGGCCAGTCATGTGACATAGCGATTCCTTTCACACTGTTATGTGCGATTCACATTCAGATAAAACTAAATGGCTACATCAATCTATTATCATCCACAAGTCGTCTTGGAAACGCCACAGATAAATGGCTGTTCTTCAATACATACAGATAGCCTAATAAACATCGCCATTGGTTAAAGAAAACAGACTACACTATAGAACTGTTTAAGTTTCTGAAATGGAGTATCAAAGGTCACAAACCCTGATTGTTGTGTAACTGAAGTGTACTGGAAACGCCTGATACTTGAGGCATTGACCCCATCAACGCTTTCTGCAACAATTTTTTTCATTATTCCATTAATTCTGTCAAAATTTTGTTTTACCTACCACATTAATAAAAGTAGAAAGCACTCTCACAGAGTTCAAACAGGAAAATTTAGAAAAATGTCCATCTCGCAATTATGACAAATTGAAAAAATGATCTAGATCCAGCCAGCAAATGTCGACATTCTGACAAACTCACAATTTTGAAAAAGTGAAAAAATAACCCGGATCCTGAATCCAGACACAGGAGATCCAGATCATTCCCAAAATTTAATCACTTCTTCCTTGGCAAAAGATATATGCTCTTCCACATAATTCAATCTGAGATATGCTGTGCACAGACTACGCTTGTGAATTTTACGGAACTTTAACATTCTCTCTGCAGAATTTTACAGATATATCAGCAACAGCCTGGGAACCACAGTCAACAAATGTGGATCTCGTAACATGCACTGCAAGCATTTGGGATATGTATCCACTGTCTGAAGCAATAACCATGTCACCCAAGCAGCTGTATAAGTTGTAGATAGAATATCATGCTCAAAACTCAAAACCATGCGTTTTTGGTTGTGTCCATGTAGCCAGATGCAACTGTCGCTAATAGACCCTTTACCACAGTGCGTCTATCCATCTGCTACTTACACTCATATAAGCCATTCACCACGTAAGTGAGTTATTTTTGACATGTGTGATGACTGAAAATTTTTAACGCACTACTACAGGTGCTGGAAAAGCCTTCAAGAAGCTGCAAGTAAAAATGTAAGCAAATTTCCGGAAAGACTGGATTAGATTTCCGGAATTTTCCAAACTCACAATCCGAGCACAAACAGATCCAGATCAAGGATCCAAGATCTGGATCAGTAAAAAGATCTAATCGTATGTTCCTTGACGGCCTACACCTACAAAAATATCATGAACATTCATCTTTGACTTCTTAAAGTAATCATTTTTAACGTCTAGAAATGTCCAATCTCTCAATGTTGGAAAAGTGGAATAACTCATCCTGGATCCAGATCCAGAACCAGATCACGCTCTAAATCTAATCAATTGGTCCTTGTCACTAGTTCATCCTTCCTTATAATTCGGTTCAAATCTGTCAACAACTTTTTGAGATATCCTGCTAACAGAGAGAAAATGTCCATCTCATAATGTTGAAAACTGGAAAAATTCATCCTGAATCCATATCCATATTTGGATCATCATCAGTCCCAAAATGATATATATTCTTCTTTTTCAGATATACTGTCAAAAGACAGACAGATTGATAAACTGACGGCAATTACCACAATACAACTCATTGGTGATTTCATTGCTCCGTTCCTCACGGAAATTTTCAACTGCTTGCTGTCAACAGCCACTGTAGCGATAGTGTTTAAAGCAGTCACTTATTATGCCTGTACTCAAGAAATTAGACTCAGACCCTGCCAAGTAACACTCGTACAGACCAATCTCCAACCTGTCTGTTAGTGTCTTAAACTACTAGAGCACATCAGCTTAAGGCAACTGTATGACTAAGGAGCTTTCGAGAAACAGCGACACAACAGCAACAAAATTTTTCCGTTATAATAATCATCAATCACCTTAACTAGTAAATATCAACATTTGCTCGCCAGCTAAAGACACTTTTTTAATCACTATTTTAATTAACTGTAATGAATGTTATAGGTTTTGGAGCTTGTAGACAATGTTTTTAATTTTGCTGTTTGCACTGTTGTGTACGGCGCCACTGAGCCTCGTTAAGTGGCGCCTTACAAACTACTATGATGATGATGATGATGAAATTTGTAAAATACTTACTGCTGCATCATCATAGGAGACATTCAACAGATGATGAGCAAATTGTCGGCGTGCAGCCATCATCTCTTGTAACGCAACAGCACCAGTACGTTGGCCAACTACAAATGACAGACAAAACAATGTTACTGTAAAACACAATGTGTCAAATGTACCATAATCTCAGTTTAGAACTAAATATAAATTATAATAAAAACCCTGATGATTATGTAACACTATTTGAGGCTGGGCACTCGATAGAGTACATAACTCGCACTGGCCATTCGATCGTTTTTGCACTTAAGACAATGTGACCTTCGCCTTTGACCTTTCAAGCCCAAAATCATATTCCTTATAGCAAGTTTGCACACATTGGGATCATTCGTTTTTGAGTTATCATGCGGACAACAGACACACATACAGAATCACAGACTTGGACGAACGCCTTACTCTCATGGCTGTCGCCGGCGTGAGTAACTACTGCAGTTTATTACATCAACACAAAAAATACAGAATGCAACATAATATTTTAGCACATATTACATACTACACAACTTATGTTTAGCCAAGCAGCTAAAATATGTAGCACAAAATACATTTAACAAGAACTACTTTAGATAGAAGAACAAATGCCAAATAATACATCCAATATTTATTACCTTCTTGATTTCTGACAGTTGTAGCATTTTCAGGATGCCACAGCAACTCTGCTCTGTCGTCATCTTTCATGGCATTTATACCACTTTCTGTCAAGTGCAAATGTACAACATATTTGATGTTAAACACACACATCATCACTCAAACTTCTGCATATCATCTCATCAAATGCTAACAAGTTTGTTTGGCCGCCATGTGCAGCCGACATGGTATTCGCCAACCGTGTGCAAGAACCAAATGTCACTGTCCTTTATAGATGGCCGTGGCAGTTGCTAGCGCATTCTCCACTGACATACCAATTTTGAAGTTTGTGGTAGCTATGATAACTTTCAGTCTCAACAGTAGTGGGCCCGGTGACCTTCACCTTTGACCTTGAAACTGGTGTGCATTATTGATTGTGGCATGGGCAACCTACCCTAGCTACATACCAATTTTGCTGTTTCTGGGACTTCTCGTTCTCGACTTATTAGCCAACACTTATCAGACGGACCACGTGACCTCGTAATTGTTCAGGAAAAGTAATCTCATCAAATGTTACATACATACAGTAACAATGTAAAAGCTAAAAATCACCTGCATCAAAACACGTGTTACCAGAAACATATCGTACAAGAAAAATTTACAACCAAAAGATTTTGAAAAAAATTACCACTAAGAGGTGGCAGCGTTGCTTGAAACTGTGCACCGACATTGATATGGCTACATCCAACAACACACCACAAGTGATAAGCCAGGTCTTTATTGATGTAACAAAACACAGTTGCATCAAGTACACATCAAGTACATATCCGATTATATCCAATACACATTTTTCCATGGAAGAAAAGACCCCATTTCATTCTAACCAATCAAGAACATTATAGAATTGCTTAAATGGAATTATTTACAGCATCAGTGTCTTTGGACACATACTGAACTAGCTTGCATGCTTTCTCCAGCACTGCTCACTCTACCCACTGTCACACTGACTGCTTTAGAAGTATGATGTACATCACACACTGTAAAATGAGCAGATGACTGGCTTCAAACCTTGTATCACAATGTATGAATGTACGATAATGTGAATTAATTCTGTCAGTGAGCCATTCGTTATGAAAGGAAGTAAAAGAAATACTGAACTGAAATGCTATACTATTATTTAACAATTTTTAAACTAAATTATATGCAGCAGAAAAGAAGAGAAGTGAAACATACGGTTCTATGTCAGTGGGAGGTGGCATCTCTTCAGATAGCTCTGGGTCTACATAAATCATAAACCTCATTTTCACACAGTCAGAATCCAAATCAGCTAATTAATTCTAAAATACACAACAACATACACCATTACTGGCTACTCTTCATTCCTAGTTATGTCTCAAACAAAGTATTACTCTTCAACTGTTCTCAAGGCTATCCCTACACATGCTCAGTACAATATGGCCTAATATCACACATAACATCATCCATCTGCCAAAATTTCAATACCCTTATTGAAATTAATTTAATTATTTATTAAATAAATATTATTTATTATTATTAAAAACAACACCAACAACAATAATAATTATTATTATTTCCATAACCATCTTAATTAAAGTATGGCAAGTGGAAACACATCAGTTTGTAACATATTAATCACAATCATTGTCAGCATCATCAATTTATACAATAATTATAATACTGATATT
>Ga0209145_1000163_pt1 | contig 12895 bp, 5 predicted proteins | sample WorMetfiPIANOSA2_FD_187396 | JGI IMG/M metagenome (GOLD analysis project Ga0209145, IMG submission 187396) | Marine gutless worms symbiont microbial communities from Max Planck institute for Marine Microbiology, Germany - Olavius filocauda... | ecosystem: Host-associated > Annelida > Digestive... | reverse complement strand
TGACGGCCTGGACCTCTAGTCATTCCAGTATGATTTTAACTGTTTGTTTTTAACCCTCGGGATCTATACTACCGAGGGTGAAAAAAAATAATAATAATAGTAATAATAATAGTAATAGTAATAATACAAATACAAATATTTGTGAATCGCACAATGTTTGAAACCACAACTGACTCGCATGTGGGCAGCTCTGAATGAACTGGCTATGGCTAACAGTGTGTAAGATGTGTTTTCAGACAGCGTTTGAAAGTCTGGGAAAGTCTTATGTTAGGATGTAATCCAATCCAGACTGTAGGAGCCAAATAACTAAGCCATCTTTACCAAATTGGGCGGAGAATCGTGAACCGTCAACGAGTTGAGAAATAGAACGTTGAGTGTGACTGGGGTATGTACGCAATTAAGCAGGCTGGCCAGTGATGACGTGAGGTAAGCTATAACTTGAAGATGATTATAGAGTGAACAGCTAACCAGTGCAATTCGTCATGTGCTAGAGCGTCGTCTGGAGTCATATCTCATTTCTTTAGACCGTTGAGTGTTGAGTTCCATTGTGACAGAACCAAGAATGGTGAGGTATCCAAGGTGTCAAGATGGACAGTCAAGTTATATAATGAAGTAGATATGACATTTTGTGTCGTCAGCGTACTGCAGCAAGACAATGCCAAAACTGTACGCAGTATTAGAAATAGGTTTCATGTAAGTAGTGAACAGAAGTGGGCTTAGCATATTCACTATGCATTGCTGGAATGTAGGCGAGGACAGGACTGCCCAGCTCGGACACACTTTCAATATCAGTGTAGCCAGGAGAAAACAGCACCCAAACTGGTGTAAAATGTACCGTGTTAGTGGTATGACTATGATCATTCTGTTGATACCTAAATAATAGTGTTACTTCCGTCACATGAGCAGTAAACGTCGAATGGAGGTAGGTTGACTTTAGATAATTAAATTTAGATGATGTGAGGTGTGGTTGTATCAGTGTCATAAATGAAAAAATAGCGACAGGTAACTATACTATAAGCTTAATGTATTTGATTGACTTAGACTTTGCCAGTGATATTTCAAGGGACGCTGGCATGTTTTTGACGTTTCTATAGGATGGTGATCACGTTGGTTTACTATGGTCTGTCTCTGAGCGCTGGTGAACTGGCTGGTAACAGATACATCAACAACTTCATTAGCGGAGTCGTCGAAATACCAGCGTACATTATCTGCTTCTTCGTCCTCGGAAGGTGAGTGATGTGGGCCTGTCATAGAAGTTCACCATACATATCTTAAAAGCTTAAAAGTAACATTAAAGACTGGCCCTAACCCTAATCCTTTATTTATTTTTTATTTCTTAAGGCCAGAAGGGCTAGCTTCCAGGTTAGGGCCAGTCTTTAATATTATTTTTAAAGATACGGAAATGACCGTGTGATGAACTTTCATGACATCCCCCGAGTTATGCTTGGATGACAGTTAAAACCAATGATTATGATTGGACGAAACAGTCATAGTAGTTTAATTCAATGTTGAATTACATTTCGGCACTGATCCGAGTCCTTGCGTCAATGATCTTTTTCAGTTTATTTTTCAAAAAAAATGCGACAGACGATCTGGAACCAGGATTAATTGTATCTGCTTTAAATTTGAAGTTTTTGGGCTTCGATGGAAATATGAGCGCCCTTCTAGTTTGTATCTGTTTCAGTTGCGAACTCCTAACTATGCTGTGTTGATGCAAACTTTCTGGCTTTTATGTTTGAAAGAATTTTCGCTCAGTGAGTTTTATTACGTTCGCATGTGTAACTGCAGTCTAGAAACTTACAATTGCCTGCCATAATATCGAATAGATTTTCTTCTTCTGATTTTAATAGAAAAAGAATATACTTCTATAATAATGTACATGTGAAACAGATGGGGAAGAAGACGTCCACTGATAGCGTTCAACATCGTTGCTGGTGTAGCGCTTCTTCTATCTCAAGTCGTTCCTCAGCAAACTGGTTAGACTTAGACTTCACACTCTACCAAGCCTACTATGCGTTGCCTTCTACTCTGCAAGTATTGGAATAAAATCGTTCACATTGTCAATTATATTCATGAATGTAAGCATACCTTTCAATAAATCCTTTAACTATTACCGACTGGACTTCCTGGTTAATTTTCTCCTTGGTTTCTGTTGTGTGATCGACTAAGGCGTGTCTAGGGTGGCCCGGTTGGCCATGTTCCTCCTCATAAAATGAGTCGACGTAGCCCAGTGCCCCTTCGGTGTTTAGTCACTTTAGTGCCCCAGTGCATATGGCCCAACTATGAAGGTCACGCACGCCCCTGGCGCTCTATATTTGACAATGTCTGAACAGGCTCATAGTTCCTCAACTTTTTGCGTAAGTCCATGCACTGGTAGATTCCAGGGAAGAAACGTCCAGGAAGTCCGAGAGTGACGTGGATTAAAACCATTCAAAGAGATCTCAACGACCTGGACATCTCGGTCAACGACGCCGAAGTTGCAGCGCAGGACCGACTTGTTTGGAGGAAGAAATTGTCCTCCTAAAGGCCCGTTCAGACCACGCGCGTCGACGCGGCCTACTTGCAAGTAATGTATGCATATTGATCCAGCTGTCAATTACGTCATTAGCACAGGTGTTGTCTGGTGGAGTCTGGCACGAACATATTGGCCATTTATTGTTATTAGAAGTCCAATAGCCTATGTATAACTTAAACTGACATCGCTCATTTAATTTATGCAAATTGTTGACGCGCGTCGACGCGCTTGGTGTGAATGCTTCCTATCTTTAACATTAGTTTGATTGGACGCGTCGACGCGCGCGGTCTGAACGGGCCTTTATCATACCATAAAGCCTTTATGCGCAACACGGCTCAAGTAGAAATAAGTATAAGTACCGGTAAGTAAGTCCAGTTCGGTAAGAAATAAGAATACAGAACAATCAATCACCCATCCACAACAAGATTGTATCGGTTTTGTCGTAATCATTGTTGTATCACTAGTCGGTTATAAAAATGAGTTTAATGCGGCGTAAACAAACTTTTGTTTAAACAGCCGGTGGAACATCACTGATTCCACTGAGAATGACGTTCAGCATGATCGGAAAGTTCGGAATCACTGGTTCTTTCGGTATCGTTTTCCTGTACACGCCGGAGATCTTCCCAACCACGCTCAGGTACGTCGTGCAGTCGACCGAACCGACTTAATTACAGCTTGGCCATCGTATCTATCACCGTACAGTGCGCATACTGATCGTGCTGATGATGATAAAGTCGTTAAGTGCGTTTTCTATACTTCTAAAGTCTATAAAGTCCTTCCCGAGGCCCAGTGACCCATAGGACGGCGCTGATATCCGTTTCAGTTGCCCTCAGCCAGACACCAGCCGAAGCTGCAAGTCCGCGGACAGGGGGCTAGTGTATCACGTGGAGTGCCTGTTTAGCTCCGAGCTTTCGCCGGTACCAATTTATACTGCTTGGTGAACAGAGGCACATGTGTGTGAACAACTTGCCCAGGGTTGAACGTGGAGCGGAACGGCCGGGACTCGAACCTGCGACCTCTCGGTTCCAAGTCCGACGCCCTAACCACTACGCCACCGCGCCACACATACTATATTTTCTATGTTACTAATCCATTGGACTTTACAATCTAACTGAATGTAATCTTTGTATGTTCTGTTGCTTTCTCCGTTCGGTTTGTGACATCTGCGAGATGAGAGACAGGATGCGTGTAGGATTATAGATGCGTGATCCATTGCTGTACGAGTAAACAGCATATTAGATGTTTCTGATTAGTGTTACATGCTTCCGTGATCTTTGGCCAGTATGGTCTTTCGTTGGTTTACCGGTCCATACGATCTGTTTGAACTCGTAGCCTGGGTAACTGGTATTCTCCAGCATCTGCTGAAAATGTTTACTGTCTTCCAAATTCCAAATTTTCAGATAAACAGACTTCAAGAAATCCAGAAAGAACTCTCTTGCTCGTGCTGTTGTTAACGCAAATTATCTTACAGCACTTCTATTCTCGAGTCTCTACAGTTTCTAAAGACAATGAAGGTATTAAACACAAGCTTCTGTCCGTTAAGCCCGGTTTCTACCCGAGTTGACGGCCCGAGTTAACGGCCCGAGTTGACGGGTGACCGGTTTCCATTACCCGTCAACACGGGCCGTGTTGGCGGGTAATGGAAACCGGTCACCCGTCAACTCGGGCCGTTAACTGTTACCCTTGTCTTTTACCACTTCTCTTTTTTACTCCAAACTTAAACCAACCTTTTGAACTCTGGACTGCTCAACAGTTTTATTTTCTATTTAAGTTTCTTTTCATTACCTTGCTAGTTTTCAGCATCGTACACAGACTAAACTTTGTAACCGTCAGACTTTGACGGCACCAAAACAGTTCTATTTATTTACTCATTTATTGATTTATCAGAATGTTCGTCGGTGAGTTGCGTGTATGAATTCATCGCTGCTATATACATTTGTAGCGTATCGTTGCGATTCATGTCATTGGCTTAGCGGAAACAATACGATAAAAGTATACTCAATGCGTTTTCTCAACAGTAAATGCTCCTATGACTGCACAGTGAGCCTGCAACGAATTATGAAATAGGCCTAAGAGCTATTGCGTTTGTGTTGCAGGAGTCAGGCAATGGGAATTGCGTCGTTGACCGGTCGTTTGGGAAACATGATTGCACCCTTCACTGCGACTGTGGTCGGTATATTTGGCATTTATTATTATTATTATTTTTTATCCCTCGGATAAAAAATACCCGAAGGTGGAGCAAAAAATTAAATTATTAATTAATTTATTTATTAAATTAAATTAAATTAAATTAAAATTTATTTATTTATTTATCTATTTATTTATTTATTATTATTATTATTATTATTATTATTTTATTGCTGCACCAGAAGGCGGCATAGGAATATACGCGTAATCAATAAACTATACGACACAAGAGATTACGAAACAGTTCAGAGCAACTAAAGAAAGTTCAACAGACATAGCAAACGAGTTGTACTATATCAGTCCTTTGATTTTGCTGTCGGAATACTTAGGTGATAGCACGTCATTAATGCTATCCAGTGCAGCAAAAGCATTGTATACAAATCGCGTATAGTGTTAATTTTTTTATTCTGTACACTAAAATTAAACCAACATTTAGGCCTACAAAGCGTTTGGTGTCGAAAACAAGAATCAGTTGCTGTATAGTAGTTAGTAAAACGACGATGGCGTAATTAAAGTTAGATTTGTATTTTTCCTAATTCGGGCATTGTTTATCAATGCTTCCAATTTCCTACAGCTTCATGAGAGAAAAAGTTTGTCTTTTATCTTTAGTGGAATATAAAACGATCTACATTGTGAAGTTAAGTCGAGATTTTTGTATTCATTCATTCATTCATTCATTCATTCTTTCGTTTTTTTCTTTCTTTATTGCGCCACATGGCAGCACAATATAAAATACAGATATAGAAATAAAAACAGCACAAACCTACAACACAATGAAGTAAAACACGCAAAAACACATTGTGGTTGTGACATTGCTGCAGGCGCGTATTATGCCGTGGTTGCCTGGTCTTCTGTTCGGCGGACTTTCGGTTGGCAGTGGTCTACTGGCGTTCTTCTTGCCAGAGACGCTCAACCGACCTCTGCCGCATACGATCGAGGACATCGAGAACTGGTCAAAGAAACCGAAGGACAAGCCGGAGAATCAGCAGCACGAGATGTCAGCGGTAGAGGGCAAAGACTCCGTGGGTGGCAACGCCGCACCTGCCAATGCTATCTAGTCCACTGCAGACCACACACATCGGTCACGTCCTTGAGATCGTTCTGTTACTGTTGACTATGTATACGTCTGTGGCCGTTCAAGTAACGTAGTTTAAGAACGATGAATGCTGACTGGTGTCTTAACAAGGTAATAAGCGGGCCCAGTACGCCTTTGTCGCCGAGTTTGTCGCCGAGTAAAGCCCGATTTCCACTATCCGAGTTGACGGCCTGAGTTGACGGGTGACCGGTTTCTATTACCCGTCAACACGGGCCGTCAACACGGGTAGTGGAAACCGGGCTTTAATAACGGAATGCCTCGCATTGTTATTTGATGACTGATGTGTCGTGTGACATGTTGAGATTGTAACTGACAGAATACATGTGTGCCTTTGAGCTTATAATTAGTATTATACTGATTACTGTTGACACTACTTGTCTACAAGCAGCTGTCGAAGCATCTCACACGTTGCTTTGTGCCCTGCTCGTTTGACAGTCGATTTTGATACACGACACGTATAATAATGCGGTTTCGAAAAAACGTGTCAGCGTATTTTGATTCGTGATAGAACAAATGTAATTGCTAGCACTGTACAGCTTTCGGTTGGTTGATGAACGATCACCACAGCGCATTTGATTACTCATGCCGACGTGAGTCGCGTGAGTATAGCGTTGATCCGCCTTTGTGATTCCGTCTGTCTGTCCATCTGTCTGTCGATCTGTCTGTCTGTCTGTGATTCTGTCTGTTATTCTGTATGTCTGTTTGCACGATAAAACCAAAACGCAGAAACTAAAATCGCCAAATTTGGCACAGAGATCGTCCATCACTATACCTCGCCCACCAATTAATATTAGGTCAAAAGGTCAAGGTCACAGGGTCACAAAGTGTAAAAGCATTGCTGCTAGATGCTAGGATTTGGAACAGCCACGCTCAACAGCCAGGCTGTTCCAGCGTGGCTGTTCCTTTACCCTCCCTCCTATAGTCACGGTTAGGCAATCGAATGGCCGGCGTGAGTAATGCACCTCAATCGAGTGCCCCTTTAGTTTCTCCTCTCATGCTGCTGAAACAGCTGAGAAATTTGCTTATCCGTTAAACAAGATGTTATTTTCAGTTGTGAGAATTAATCCTCATCCAGAAGCGTAAGTTCAAATATTCGGACAGAATGCGATAAGATGCAAAGTTGCCGGCCGTCGATACAACTCAGTAACGACGTGGTATGAAACCAGACATCGAGGGACGTAATGGTCTCGTCACGTCCCGTTGCGGTTGCGTCGTATTTTAGTTTTTTTTTTGATATGATAACTCATGATGCTCTTCATTTATCCTAACGGAATTTGCAATGATATCTGCCTGTAGAACACCCACCCACGTGCCTCATGATCGCCAGCTTTGCGAATGTGAGCTGCTATAATGTATAGGCCTGCGTGTGATTTATTAGTTGGAATTCAAGAACGCAATGCGATAATTAAGTTCAAGTCTTCAATGCGTATGCTGTAATGTATAACGCAATACTTTCAGAAACTCATTGTACGCAACCTCTTGATTTTGAAATGTGCCTATGTCTTCCTACTTTGTCACTTAGCCTTTGTTTCATTTCATTTTGAAAGATATCTTGCTTTATATACCAGTTTGTCAGCGCACGTTAAATATTTTTAGTTTGATTAGATGATTGAGTTGCTTGACATATGAACTGTTAACGTGTACATGGTACTAAATGGAGATGTGCGGGAATAACTTTTTGCATCCCATTCCCATGATTTCATTCCCATTCCCATTTCCATTCCCAATCCCGGTCTTTTTTAACATTACCGATACACACTTGAGACCAAATCAGTTAATTGATACATGTATAACATGATGTGGGTTTGTGGTTGTGGAGAACAATACAATGGGAAATCATTCCCATTCCCATAGTGATATTCTCATTCTCATGCCTTTATTCCCATTCCCGTTTCCATTCCCATGGTACATTCACCGTATTCCCATGGGAATCCCAAGAGACCCGTGGGATCCCAGTCGTTCCCATTCCCATGCACATCTGTAGTACTAAATATTCATAGGGTCAGAGAGTGTGTCGTTCACTAACTTCACTTTGACGCGCATCTTCTGTTTTTGCGTTTGATTGCCTCAATCGCAGACTAAACTAGAATGTACTCATAGAGTGCGAACCCACGCCGTATTGCTGTTGTCAGTATCGCCACCTAGCGAGTAGCTAATGACAACGAAGCGTGGTTGTAACGTTATAGTACTGGTATCGCCACCTAGCGAATGTGAAAAACGCAATTGTAGTTGGAAATGAAGTGTTATTGTGTAGTGTTATTGACCCAGTGACCTTGACCTTTGACCTTTGAAACCCAAAACATTACCACTTCTAGGGTATCCCATACACCAAGTTTGAACACTTTGGGATCATTAGTTTTTGAATTATGCTGCGGACAGACAAACAGACAGACAGACTGACTGACTCGAAAATCCTACCCACGCCGACCGACAGAGTCGGCGTGGGTAGGACAACATGTATGTGCTGTAGAAAAAGGACGGCCCGAATGTGTGAAGCCCGGTTTTCATTCAAACGCACGCAACGCACGCATCGCACGCAACGCACGCAAGCGCTTGCGTTGCGTGCGTTGCGCGAAAAATAGAATCGATTCTATCGTTGCATTTTCCAGCGCAAGGACCGCTTGCGTCAGTTGCGTGACTTGCGCTTGCGTGCTTTTGTTTTTTGCTTGCGTAATTTTCTAGCGTTTCTTGAGTTTTATTTTGCTTGCGTACTTTTTCTTACGCATTACACATGCGATGCGTGTGTGTGAGTGGAAACCGGGCTTTAGTCACGAATACTCCGTCACTAACGAGCATAGATACATAACACAACATGCTGTTAAGTAAGCAACTGTACTTTGGCTAGAGACAGAAGTTTGGCAAGCAGCAGTAAGGCCATCCGACCTGTAAAAATTCTATTTCCTATTGCAGCAATTAGCAGGTTTTCATAAGGATACGTCTGTTGGATGTGGCATAAACTGCGCACACACATGCAGTTGCAAGCATACACGTGTGCGCATAAACCTGCGCACAGGTTTAACGGCCTTCTCATCCTTCCAGGCGAACCTGGGCTAAAGCCCGGTTTCCACTACCCGAGTTGACGGCCCGAGTTAACGGCTCGAGTTGACGGGTGACCGGTTTCCATTACCCGTCAACTCGGGCCGTTAACTCGGGTAGTGGAAACTGGGCTTAAATCGTGCAAAAATGGAAAACGGCTGTTTAAACAAAAACCCAAGTGATTTGTATTCGTATTAGTAGTAAAAGTACTAGAAGTAGCAGTAGTAAAGTTAGAGGTGGTGACTATTGTCCATACTTGCATTTTGACAGCCAAACTATAGCAGATCACACAAACGACACCACTTCAGTCTTTATAAAAGATAGTAGATATGTGCCACATAGCGGCAGATTCGTGACCAGGTCCACATACGTATCAAGTGCACCGCAAATACTCGGCACAAAACTGGACTCTGCTAACATCATACTGCACGCGTCAAAAACGGCACACATGACCAATTCTCTAATAAGTGCTTTACTAACATCTGTGCACGTCAAGCATCACAAGAAGCTGCTACAAGGTGTACAAAAAATGCCGCAATCGGCCAACATCGACATAGAGGTGTACCGAAAAATTCTATCTGGCCTAAAAATCGGGCAAAATAGAATATTTGTATTTGGCCATGCAATGGTTAGTTTTTAAATTTTCATCGCTGGCTATGCAGCCATGTTGCATAGGTTTCTGCTTACTCCTTATACTCAGGTTATATCAGGCTGGCTGGACCTGGCTAGAATTTTTGTACCCGGGACATTTCAGCATCGACATTCTGACTTTTTTCGAACACTGGCTGCTATTTGGTATATGAATATTATTCCACCAAAAATCTACTGACTTACAGTCGACCACTTACTATTTACTAACTGTTGCGAATGTACCACTTCGTACACCTCTAATCAGCACAGTTAAGATGTTCTAACGACTATGCCACGCGTCAATGGTGGGCAGAGAAATCAAACGCTACAGTTTATCACTGGCGACGGCATGGGCCAATCCAGCCGTGGCCCATGCTGAGACTGTCACTAGGGACCGCCACTCCTGGGTCAACCACTGCAGTTATCAACACATCGTAAACACGCTGCCATGTCAACAGTCCTTCTTCACTTCCCGAGGAATGGTCTTGGCAGTGGAGGACATGCAGTTGCTGCTGCTGCTGCCTGGGACGAAGACATCAATGATGCTGAACACAAACAATACAGTGTTAATTATTATGCTGTCCGCACATGTTGAGCAGAAATAAAATAAACAGTGTTTTAGCAACCATTTCTTTTATTTCTGCTCCAAGCGTCTGCACATGTAGAGCAGAAATAAAATAAACAGTCGCTAAAATGTTTTAGAAATGTTTTAGCGTAATTTGCATAATTCGGTGCTAGCACACAGCTTATACACTGCAAACACACCACACCCACACCCATAAACATTCACCAGACAGCGCCACCCATCTGATTACAGCTTATTGACCCCGAGAGGATGAAAGGCTGAGTTGGCCTAGCTATCTCACCTACAGCAGACGATTTACCCACATAAATGGTTACCCATCAGCTGCAGGTCTGGTGCAGGCCAGTGAAAGTCTGTCTGTTCCGTCAAAGACCGACGTTCTTCCACTGAGCTACACCACCAACCAGGTCGAGGTATCAGCAAAGTATCTAGTCAGTGTTGTCTTAGTCCATTTATTACAGTTCAGAGTGCAGTTTATTTTATATACTTACATTACTTAAACAACCTGCTCGACTAGTCAGCTTGCTGGAAAGACTCGTCCCCGAAACGACCTATTACGTGACGAGTGGAACGTTAAAACTCTACACACTCACTAATCTGCTATATCTACATTCATTCCATTGCTTTCACAACAATAAATGAACAACGACACAAACATCATACGTACGATCGCCTGGAAAGACACTGCTGAACAACGGTGGACCGAGCATGTGCATATGATGGTGCGTATGTAGATGCCGCTGCATTGGTGGCGACCCGCGCTCGTGATCCTTCGCTCCTCCGCTGCCTCGCGAATCTGGTCTCGGCAATTCTCGGATTCCGGCTCCAGGTGCTCCAGATACCGGTGGAAGGACATCCAGCGGCACTGGACCTCCGGTTCCTTTTGCAACTTCTTTCAGTTCATGAATCTTGTGCACAGGTGGTCCTGACGGCGGACCATCTCCTGCAAAGAAATTTCGTCCCGGTCCTTCCCGGGGTTTAACATCTGATGGGGACACCATAGGTGTGGCAGCTGGGGATATAATTTTTGGCACATCTCCAGGTCCACCTGATGCACCCGGAATATATCCCATTTGTGCAGGATGAAGGAAAGCACCTGGTGGCGGCCCTGAATTCCCTGCATAGCCAATTATGGATGGATTAATTCCGGGATAAATACCGCTTGGGTCATATGGAAGACCAGCCGCAGCATACTGTGGAGCACCTGCTAGGTATGGGTAGTATTGTGCATACGACATCGCCAGTGATGGCGGTACATTAGGCACAGTGGACGGCGTTCCAGCTAGTTCGTCTTTTGTCTTGAACGGCTGGTTACCACGACCAGATCCTGGTCCACCCTTCTCGTCGCGAACGCACCGGTCTACCACGTCCTTAGGTGTTCGTGAAACATCTTGGTGTGAGGTTGGAATGCCTTTTGGGATGGCGGGTTTGTTGCGGTTCTGGTCGTGGGGAGATGCGGCTGTCGGACCAGTACCACGGGGGCGATCATCCGGCCGCAACTTGCTGGGTGCATTTCTATCCCGCGCTTGTGGTGCAACAACTGCCGACGGTTTTCCACCAGAGCCTTCTTTGCTGACCACTGACGATGTGTCTTCTTGGCGGCGGGCTCTCTCACCAGATGCACCTTGGTGAGGATGAGGGTACGCTCTGTTTGCGTCGTCTCTCCTCTCAGAACTCTTCATCTTTCTCCGGCTTTCATTATCATCAAAGCGATCTGGAATCAGGGTCGGCGGAGTTGGAAGCAACGGAGCGGACAGCACGAGAGCTGGATCAACCTTCCCAGGCGGCAAACCTCTCCGATCTGCATCTCCTGTTCTGGATGCTGGAGATCCTTTAACATCTGGTGACGAAGCATGGGCGGCTGAATGGGCGCCAGGGCTGTCATGGCGACGTGTGACCTCCTGTTGTATTAGACGCTCATAATGGGCACGGTAATCTGGGTGCTGCATGAGCATTGCTGCATCCAGGTTGGGATTCACATACTGATATGCCATCAACATCTGTGTCGGGAAAACAGAAGGAGGTAGCGGTGACGAACGAGGATCACCGCTGGCCGGAAACCTCGGAGTTGATCGCTGTGCAGCGCGGTCAGCATATTCTGAAGATCCTTCAGTGACGGACCGACTTCCAGATTCTGCTCCTGGCTGTGGTCTTGACGGAGGATTTGTCCTACTTGTATGCCTGTCATCAGACAGCACACCACTAGTATTTGGTATGTCCATTGCAGCAACGTTTGGCTGCTTTACAAACTCTTCCGTAGAAGCTGAAGCTACAGCTGGAGTAAGACACGGTGGCTGACCGTACAGGGTCGAACTCGGACCAGAGAAGTTTCCGTTAAATCCATCCTGTACGTGCCGACTTAGCGGTCTCTGCTCTCCACCAATATTTCCGCTCGGTAATACTTCCTCGTCGTCAAGTGGCCCAGATGGAGTGGCCTCTTTTTCCAACATTGGTGCAGCGTCATTGGCATCAGAGATATCGGAGTACGCCGGGCTGTTTGGATTGTTTTGGTCCGGCGGATGCTTTACTGGTGTTGCTTTTGTCTTCTTACCCGGAATCACGCTACCACTCAGCTGTTCGCCAGGCAACGTAGTCAGCGAAGAGTCTGGGATCTCACACTTTGGCTGCACTGTTGAAACAAATGCACTACCGCCAGTCATGGTGGCCAAAAAGTTACTGCCTGAAACCGCCTCAGGAGCTATTAGTCCTTCAGAAACTGGTAACGTCTCACTGTGAGATGTTGGCTGTTTTGTCACTGAGATATCCGAACACTCGCCTGCAGTACCTTCTAACCTCTCCGATGTAACAGTACCTTCTAACCTCTCGGACGCAACGTTACCTGAAGTGG